>LSQX01183882.1_pt1 | contig 22512 bp, 15 predicted proteins | sample 654561 | NCBI WGS metagenome assembly LSQX01 (sample SAMN04489861, study PRJNA283612) | anaerobic digester metagenome | isolation source: 4 biogas reactors fed with cattle manure at either 37C or 55C with and... | place: Denmark: Kongens Lyngby | collected 2014
GATATCGGTATAGACCTCGGCACAGCTTCCGTATTGGTTTATGTGAGGGGGCGGGGAATAGTACTTAAAGAACCATCTGTTGTAGCGATAGATAAAAATGGGAATGAATTGCTTTCAGTAGGGGAAGAAGCAAGAAGAATGCTTGGTAGGACACCGGGCAATATAATTGCAATAAGGCCCCTTAGAGATGGGGTTATTTCTGATTATGAGATAACTGAACGAATGTTAAAGTACTTTATTAAAAAGGTTACGGGTAAAAAGATTTTTAAGCCAAGGATTGTAATATGTGTTCCTAGTGGTGTTACGGAAGTTGAGGAAAGGGCTGTTATTGATGCTTCAATTCAGGCGGGTGCAAGGAAAACTTATTTAATTGAAGAGCCTATAGCCGCAGCAATAGGTGCAGGAATAGATATATCGAAGGCAGCAGGTAGTATGATTATTGATATCGGTGGCGGGACGACAGATGTTGCAGTTATATCATTAGGCGGTAATGTCGTTAGTACCTCAATAAAAATTGCCGGAGATAAATTCGACGAATCAATAGTAAAATATATGAGGAAAAAGTACAATATTATGATCGGTGAAAGAACTGCCGAAGAGATGAAAATGAGAATTGGTTCCGTATATCCCAGGGATGAAGAAGTATTTATGGATGTAAGAGGTAGGAATTTAATATCAGGTCTTCCCAAAACTGTTACAGTTGATTCGGGTGAGATGATAACAGCCCTTGAAGAGGTTACAACAGTTATCATGGAAGCTGTACATGCAACATTGGAAAAGACACCTCCTGAGCTAGTTGCCGATATAAGCGAAAAGGGGATTGTGATGACAGGGGGAGGTAGTCTTATCTATGGTTTGGACAGGCTGATCAAGGAAAAGACGGGCATTAATGTATTGGTTGCCGACGATCCAATTTCGTGTGTAGCAATTGGAACAGGAAGAGCTCTTGAAAATATTGATGTGTTACAGGAGCAAGTTACAAAATATAAGAAAATGTTTTAACATACATAAAATATGATTCGAAGGGAGAATAATATGCTTTCAAATATTGAGATTCAAAATATAATTCCCCATAGGTATCCTTTTTTACTGATTGATAGAATTGAATCTATGGAGATTGGGAAAAAGGCTGTGGGCATTAAAAATGTTACTATTAATGAACCGTTTTTCCAAGGACATTTTCCCGGTAATCCAATAATGCCGGGAGTTCTTATAATAGAAGCATTGGCACAAGTAGGTGCTGTTACAATTCTTTCAATGGAAGAGAACAAAGGAAAGTTAGCAGTGTTTACGGGAATAGATAAAGTAAGATTTAGAAAACAGGTTACACCGGGAGATACATTAAGACTTACAGCTGAGTTGAAAGTTTTCAAAAGAGGTGTTGGAAAAGCCGAAGTCATTGCAACAGTAGGTGATGAGGTTGCAGCATCCGGGGAAATAATGTTTGCATTGGTTAATGGAAAGTAGATATTTATATAGGAGAGTGGAAAAATGAACAAACCTACACTTGTTGTTATGGCAGCAGGAATGGGAAGCAGATATGGGGGGTTAAAACAAATTGACCCTGTTGGACCAAGTGGTGAGATAATTATGGATTATTCTATATATGATGCATTAAAAGCAGGATTTTACAAGGTTGTATTTGTGATTAAAAAAGAAAATGAAGATTTGTTTAGAGATAAAGTAGGAAAAAGAGTAGAAAAGCTAATTGATACTGAATATGCCTTTCAATCTCTTGATGATGTGCCGGAAGGTTTCAAAGTGCCTGAAGGCAGAGCAAAACCATGGGGGACGGCGCATGCGGTTATGAGTTGTCGTAATATAGTCAACACACCATTTGCTGTTATTAATGCAGATGATTTTTATGGAGCTGACACCTTTAGAAGCTTACATAATTATCTTGTGCAAGTTAAGGATACAGATAAATTATATGGTTATTGCATGGTAGGATTTATCCTGGAAAACACCTTGACGGAGCATGGTCATGTAGCTCGTGGAGTTTGCACAATCGATGAGGAAGGATATTTAGAGAAAATAATTGAACGGACAAAGATTAAAAAATTCGATAGCTCATCAAAGTATACGGAAGATGATGTAAATTGGATTGAAATACCTGAAGGAAGTATTGTATCAATGAATACATGGGGATTTACACCAAGTATATTTAAAGAGCTTGAGAACCGTTTTAGTCAGTTTTTAAATTCAGAGAAAGAAAGTATTTTAAGTGCTGAATATTTTCTTCCATCTGTGGTAGATAGCCTAATAACTGAAAAAAGGGCAAAGGTTAAGGTTATTTCGTCAAAGGAGAGATGGTATGGGATAACTTACCGAGAAGATAAGCCCCTAGTAAAAAAGGCCATAGAGAATCTTGTTGAAAGCGGGGTTTATCCTAATAATTTGTCATAAGCGGAGGTATTAAATGAGTAAGAATTTTGATTTTAAAAACATTACTAAGAATTTTAAATTCATCGGTGAGTTTATCAAAGCAGAACCATATGGGCATGGTCACATAAACGATACATTTGCAGTTTATTTTAAAAAGAGTGACGGCGATACTCATAGATATATTATGCAAAGAATTAATCATAATGTATTTAAATCACCTGAGAATTTAATGGAGAATATTAAGGCTGTAACGTCATATTTACGGGAAAAGATTATCGCTAGAGGGGGAAATCCTGACAGAGAAACTCTTAATTTAATTCCGACTATAGACGGAAAGGCATATTATAAAAGCAAAGAGGGTAATTATTGGCGAGGATATGTTTTCATAGAAAATGCTCAAACATATCAGGTAGTCGAAAAACCTTCTCATTTTTATAATGCGGGAAAAGCTTTCGGAAATTTTCAAAAATTACTCAGTGATTTTCCGGCAGAAAAACTTCACGAGACAATTATAAATTTTCATAATACAGAGAAACGTTTTAGAGATTTCTTAGAAGCTCTTGATAAAGATGCTTTGTGCCGTGCAAAGGAAGTGCAGGAAGAGATTGAGTTTGCAAAAAAACGTGAAAAGGATGTCGCCGTTATTGTTAACCTTTTAAATAATAATCAGATGCCCCTTCGTGTAACACATAACGATACTAAGTTTAATAATATAATGATTGATGATATCACCGGAGAAGGCATTTGTGTTATTGATTTAGACACTATTATGCCGGGTTCATCGCTATATGATTTCGGAGATGCCATACGTTTCGGGACTAATCCTGCTGCTGAAGATGAAAAGGATTTATCAAAGGTTTGGATGGATTTAAGCCTTTTTGAAGAATTTACTCGGGGTTTTATGGAAACAGCAGGGGGTTTTTTAACATCTATAGAGATTGAATACCTAGCCTTTTCGGCAAAACTTATGACTTTTGAATGTGGCATCCGTTTTCTGGCAGACTATTTAAACGGAGATGTATACTTTAAAGTACATAGAGAAGGTCATAATCTAGACCGTGCGAGAACGCAGTTCAAATTGGTTGCTGATATGGAAGAAAAAATGAGTTTGATGAATGATATTGTAAGAAAGTATATGTAGTCAAAAGATAAAATAGTAAGGAGTTGGGCATAAAATATGAAAGAAAACTTATATTTAAGACCGTTTAGTTCATTAGCAAAGATTTTTGCCGATGAAAAACCCGTTGATAGAACTTATGATACCGGGACTATGTTAAAAAATGAAGTATATGCATTTCAGATAGGATATTATTGGTCCGGTGCTTTAAAAAAAGGAGTGCAAATAAGTGTTAGTTCAGAACTTGCCTCAAAAACTCAGATACGTTTGGTTGGGCTGATACCTTCGGAGATGCCATGTTATGCAGACCATGACGAAGATATATTAAGGAATTATCCGGGGCTATATCCTGACATTCTAATACCCATGGATGAAGAAGGGATAGCACTATTACCAAATCAGTGGCGTTCTCTATGGATTACAGTGAATCCGGAAGCTGAAAATTTAACTCCGGGCACCTATCCGATGGGGGTTTCATTCAATGATGATTCAGGTAAAAGTCTTGGAAAACTCCAGTTCAATCTTGAAATAATTAATGCTGTATTGCCAAACCAAAAACTGATACATACGGAATGGTTTCATACAGATTGCATTGCAACTTATTATAACTTGGATATTTTTAGTGAGAAACACTGGGAACATATTGAACAATTCATTCAAACTGCATCAAGACACGGTATAAATATGATATTGACACCTTTATTCACTCCACCGTTAGATACTAAGGTGGGGGGAGAGAGACCTACGGTTCAGTTAGTTGATGTTGAGAAGAAAGGTGATAAATACAGCTTCGTTTTTGATAAGCTAAAGCGTTGGATAGATTTATGCCGCAATAATGGAATAGAATTTTTTGAATTCTCACATTTATTTACGCAATGGGGGGCAAAACATGCTCCAAAAATAGTTGCGATTGAAAACGGGAAAAAAAGAAAGATTTTTGGTTGGGATACCAATGCAGCGGGGGAAGCCTATACAGACTTTCTTTCGCAATTCTTACCCGAACTACTTATTTTTATTAAGAACAATAGCTTGGAAAAAGCATCATATTTTCACGTTTCAGATGAACCGTTTTTAGAACATTGCAATGAATATAAGAAAGCAAGCGATATAATTAATAGTTTCCTTGAAGGTTATCCGATAATAGATGCTTTGTCCGATTATGAGTTTTATGAAACGGGTATCGTGAAAAACCCTATACCGGCAAATAATCATATTGAGCCTTTTATCAAAAACAATGTTCCTAATCTATGGACATACTATTGCTGTATGCAATATAAAAAGGTAGCAAATCGCTTTTTTAACATGCCGTCATCAAGGAGCAGAATATTGGGGATTCAGCTTTATAAATTCAACATTAAAGGGTTTTTACATTGGGGATATAATTTCTGGTATAGTCAACATTCAAAGCATCCTATCGACCCATTCAGGGTATCTGATGCAGGATATGCTTTCCCTTCGGGAGATGCCTACATAGTCTATCCCGGAATCAATGGACCTCTTGAATCTATAAGGCTTGAAGTAATGTATGAAGCACTTCAAGATTTGAGGGTGCTTGAGTTATTGGAAACTAAAATAGGAAGAGAAGCTGTAATAGAATTACTGGAAGAAGGTTTAGAACAACCAATTACATTTAGTGAATATCCAAGGGGAGAACAATGGCTCCTATCCAAGCGAGAACAAATTAATAGGATATTGTCAGAATGATTAGGGGCGATTCACGAATCGCCCGTTAGAAGTAATAGAATTTACCAACGCTTAATAAAATACAACCTCCGGATGTCAACTCCAATATTTACATTAAATAGAAAAAATAATTAATTTAGTGGTTTACATGCAATCGATTTTATTATACAATATACAGTAATGGGCTTAAACTCTGTTTAGTGCTTATCAAGAAACTCATCCAAAGGAGGAATGATATGACAAAACTTATTAGTTTATCAAAGCGTGAAATGATTAATAAACTATGGGATGATGATTCAGAGATAATGCAAATTTTATTGGATGCAGACAGTTTATCTCAAGCACGCAGCGCAGTGTTTGGGTACTTAAATAATCTTGAGGCAGAATATTTTAACATCCATTCTGAACAATCATTGAATGAACTACATATTCTTGAAAAGAATAATGCAAAAGAGTGTATAAGGGTATTAAAAAACTTTATTAGAAGTGAAAATGAAGAATTAACAGAATTTTCTGCGCTAGAGTTATTAATGGGATTGGCAAAAGAAGACGATAATGCATATAAAAATGTAGGTGAGGGATTTATATGTGAGATTATTTCCCTTATAAATGGGGCTAAGGGTAAAGCAATCAAAGAAATAGCAAATACCGGATATCCAAATAACCTTGAAAGCAGGAAAGCAGCATTGGTGCGTTCCCAAACACTTGACCAATATTCTGCTGAAATGCTTAATGCTTTTGGTAGATTCAAGGATGGATACGATGATGAAATAATAAAACAGCGAAAAAAATTAAAAGAAGAAATAATGGCTTACTTTAATGTCTCCGATAAAGATTGGAATGACTACACTTGGCATCTTAAACACATAATCAAAGACTTAGAAACATTGTCTTCGTTGGTTAAGTTGGAAGAAGATGAAATTAGAGGACTTGAAGTTGCACGTGAAAACGATATAGTTTTTCAAATAACACCATACTACTTGTCATTATTTAATAAAGATGGTAGGTGTGAATATGATAGAGCAATCCGTGCACTTGTCCTTCCAAGCGAAACATATTGTATTAATGTTGCAGAAAACAGAAAAAAGGGTATTAATATGGACTTTATGGGGGAGGCTTCCACTAGCCCTATAGATACGATAACACGCAGATATGCCCAAATTTTAATATTAAAACCTTTTGATTCTTGTCCCCAAATATGTGTATATTGTCAAAGAAATTGGGAGATAAAGAGGCTTGATGAGGCTCATATTACCAACGATAAATTAAATGCAGCACTGGATTGGATAGAGAAGAATCCTCATATTACGGAAGTCCTTATTACGGGTGGTGATCCATTAACACTAAGCAATGAAAATTTGGAGTGGATATTTGACAGAATAGCGAAGATGAACCACATAGAAAGAATAAGAATAGGAACAAGAACCCTTGTAACACTTCCATGTAGAATAGACGAAGGATTTTTAGAGCTTCTTAAAAAATATCATCAATGGGGTAAAAGGGAAGTTTGTATAATGACTCATTACTCCCATCCTTCTGAGATAACACCTGCTTCATTGGAGGCACTGAATAAAATAAAAATGATGGGTATTAACATATATAATCAACAGGTTTTTACATATCATAACAGCAGAAAATTTGAAACCTGTTATCTAAGAAAAAAGTTAAAGGTATCCGGGGTGGATCCCTATTATGCATTTAATACAAAAGGCAAAGAAGAAACCATTGATTTCAGGGTTCCTGTTTCAAGAATAGAGCAGGAAAGGCAGGAAGAAGCACGATTGCTGCCGGGAGTAGTGAGAACAGACGAGGCTGTTTTTAATGTGCCTAGACTTGGGAAGTCTCATTTAAGGGCATGGCAACAGCATGAGCCTATAATGCTTCTTGCCAATGGGGAAAGGGTGTATAGGTTTTATCCTTGGGAATCCCGAATATCATTTGCAGATGACTATATTTATACGGATGTATCTATATACAATTATTTAAAAAGACTACGTGCTGATGGTGAAGATGTTGAACAGTATAAATCAATATGGTATTATTTCTAGTGGTCGGTTAGACAGTTGGTCAGTTGGACAGGAAAAGCACGGATGAGATTCTGATGACTTTGTAGGGGCTTGATTTATCAAGTCCGTAAAATGAAGTGGCGGTTGGAAAGTTACAAGCTTTGTAGGGGCGGGTTTCCATGCCCGCCCGCATGGAAAGATTACTGGCCCCTGTCGTTAACACGACATCCCCCTATTAAGGGGAACAAGGGCAAAATCAGAATTGCCGATATTGGCAGGCGAGGACATCCCCCTATTAGGGGGAACAAGGGGTAGTATATCTTCTTGTGCCTCATAACAAGGGAAAAGACTTATACCAACGAGGTTTGCATTACCACCTTGTGCCCCCTCGACAGGGGGCTGCCCGAAGGGCTGGGGGTCTGGCACCTACAACCAACCAACTAATAAGAAAAGGAGTTTTTTAATGCAATACAAATTAATCGCAATAGATTTAGATGATACATTACTGGGATCTGACTTAAATATTAGTGAACGTAACCGTAATGCAATAAGAAAGGCTGTAGAAAAAGGGGTTAAAGTGACCTTGGCTTCCGGTAGGGCTACACAATCTGTGGCCCATTATTTAGACGTTTTGGGTCTAAAGATACCTGTAATATCCTATCAAGGCGCAAGGGTTACAGATACTCAAACCGGCAAAATTATGTTTAAAAAGGAGATTGACAGAGAAAGTGCGCTTCCTATTATAGATTACTCTGAAAAAATGAATGTGCATTGCAATGTGTTCGTAGAGAACACAATATATATAAGGCACATGGGTGAATGGGCAAAATACTATAATAGAATGTCAAAGAATGTACCGATGACAGAAGTATCAGATGTGGGTGAGGTAGTTAAAGAAACTGCTACAAAACTTATCTATATCGATGAGCACGAAAAACTGCAAGAAATAAAGCCTGAAATTGAGAAAATAATGCCCGGGGATTTAATTGTGTTTTTTTCAAAGCCGAACTTTCTCGAGTTTACAAATAAAAAGGCAACAAAAGGTGAGGCTGTAAAATTTCTGGCTAACCATTTTGGCATAAAAAAAGAAGAAGTTATTGCTATAGGAGATACTTACAATGATATAAGCATGATAGAGTATGCGGGTCTTGGAGTATGTATGGGAAATGGCGCGGAATCCGTTAAGGATATAGCAGATTATGTAACCTTGTCAAATGAAGAAGATGGGGTTGCACATGTAATTGAAAGGTTTACACTATAGAAACACATAATTTGTTTAATATGAGGTGGGGAAAATGAGCAAAAAAATAATTAATGTATTTATCGGTATAATAATACTTTGTACTATCGGTGGTTGTTCAAAAAAAGTTGAAGAGACTGTAGAAGAACAATTGACACCTGTCGAAATTCAAACGGTGCAAAAAGGGGAAATTCAGCTTGAACATTCCGTATCTGCGCGTATCAAACCCTTAAAAGAGGTTTCGGTATTACCTAAGGTGCCGGGGAAAGTAGAAACTGCATATGGTGATGTAGGTGATCGCGTAAGTTTAGGGCAAGTACTTTTTACTCTTGAAAAGAAAGATTTATACAATCAATTAAATCAAATAGAAGCCCAACTAAAGCAGAGCCAGGCAAGTATTGATGCTGCACAACTAAACTATGAAAGAGCCAAAGGAAGTGGACAAGAACAGCAAGTTATGCAGGTAGATGCTGCTTTAAAACAGACGGAAGTAGCACTGGAGCAAGCTGAAACCAATTATTTGACAGTAAAAAATGAATATGAGAGGAATAAACTGTTATACGAAGCTAATGCCATATCAAAACAAGTTATGGATAGCATAGAGAGTAATTATAATGCAGCACAATTTGCTTTAAAAAATGCAAAGCAGGCATATGAAACAGCCCTTAGCAATTATGAATTAATCAAGAACCGAATCACCGTAGATTCTATAGAAGCTGCAAGAGCACAATTGAATCAAGCAGTAGCAGGAAAGGAAGCTATAGAGGTGCAAAAGGAAATGATTCGTCAGCAATTGGATGATACAAATGTTCGTTCTCCTTTATCCGGTACTATATCACAGAAAACTGTTGAGGTTGGTTCCCTGGTTTCTCAGCAAATACCTGCTTATACAGTAGTTGAGATGGAACAGGTAATTATTGAGGCCGATGTTACTGAGAGAATTATTAACAGTATATCAGTAGGTCAAGATGTTATAGTAAGCGTTAATGCTCTTGGAGATAAGGAGTTTAAAGGGAATGTTGACGCGGTAAGCCCTGCTATTGCAGGACAGTCTGCAGGATATACGGTAAAAATTATAGTAGATAACTCTGAGAGACAATTAAAACCGGGGATGTTTGCAAGAGTTACCTTTATGCTTGAGAAAAAAGAAAATATATTTACTGTCCCGATAGAAGCTGTACTTTCACATAATGATGAAACTTATGTATTTGTTTTAGAAGATAGTGTTGCAAAAAGAAGAATAATACAGACGGGATTAAAGAACGAATATGATTATGAAGTAATACAGGGGTTGGATGAAAACGAAAAAATAATAATAAGAGGGCAGAGGTTTGTAGCTGATGGAGAAAAGGTACAAACAGCAGAGGGGGAATAATAGTGAAGATATCAAATATTGCTATTAAAAGACCTGTAACAGTAATGATGCTTCTAATGATGATAATAGTATTGGGTGTTGTTTCGCTTTCCGGTGTATCACTTGATATGCTTCCTGATATTTCATACCCTGCTGCTATTGTAATCACAGAATATAGAGGTGCAGGGCCAAAAGAAGTGGAAGAATTAATCAGTATCCCGATTGAAAGGGTCATGGGTACTGTTGAAAATTTTAAAAAGGTAAGTTCAACATCATCTAACGGTATGTCAACTGTTATGGTAGAATTCAGTCAAGGTGTGGATATGGATTTCGTTGCACTTGACATGAGGGAAAAAATTGATATGGTGGAAGGCTTTTTGCCTGATGATGCTTCTAATCCCATAATATATCAATTCAATACGAGCATGATACCTGTAATGCAGCTTGGTATGTCCGGTAGTGGTAATCTTGCAGAACTAAAAGTAATCGCGGAAGAAAAAGTTCAAAATCGTCTTGAAAGTATAAAGGGTGTAGCCGCAGTTGAAATAATCGGGGGTCTTGAAAGAGAAATAAGTGTCAGTATTTTGCCTAATGAAATGGAAGGTTATGGATTGTCTCTGCCCCAGGTTATTCAAGTGTTAAGGGCTGAGAATATCACTTTGCCGGGGGGACAACTTAAGGAGGGTAATTCCCAGTTTACAGTAAGAACAACAGGAGAGTTTTTAAGTATAAATGAGATTGAGAATTTACCCATAGCCACTCCTCGGGGGGTTATTCATTTAAAAGATATTGCCATTGTCAAAGATGAATATAAAGATATTAATACATCAGTTTATTTAGATAAAAAACCGTGTGTTATGATAGGGATACAAAAACAATCCGGGTCTAATACCGTCACAGTTGCAAATGCTGTTAACAATGAGCTGAAAAAGATTAGAGATGAGCTTGATGGTGTGGAATTTAAAACCATATTTGACCAGTCGGATTTTATTAAGCAGTCATTGTCGTCTGTAGCCAATAATGCTTTAGTAGGTGGTATCCTTGCTATACTGATACTGTTTGTGTTCTTAAAAAATATAAGAACTACAATTATTGTGGGAATTGCAATACCGATTTCGATAATAGCAACATTCATTATGGTATACTTTAGTGGCATTACTATTAATATGATGTCTCTTGGTGGTCTTGCACTGGGGATAGGTATGCTTGTAGATAACTCCATAGTAGTGCTGGAAAGTGTATATAGATATCGGGAAGAAGGATATAGCAGGATAGAAGCTGCAAAGGAAGGAACCAATGAAGTTGCTATGGCTATTACTGCATCTACCCTAACAACAGTTGCAGTGTTTTTGCCTATTGCATTTGTAAGGGATAATATAGCCATTGAAATGTTTAAGGAGTTAGCCCTTACAGTTACATTTTCACTCCTTTCATCACTAGTGATTGCTTTAACCGTTGTTCCCATGCTGGCATCAAAGCTACTCAAGATTGATAAAACTGGTGAATTAGGGAAAAAGAAAAACCTTATAGGAGCAATTGATAGGAGTTTTGACAAGTTTTTTATTTGGATTGAGAGTATATATAGGTCTGCATTAATATGGTCCGTAGGCCACAGGAAAACAGTAATTTTTTCTGTTATTATTTTATTAATCGTAAGCATTTTTTCTGCCATAATGTTTACAGGCGCAGAATTTTTCCCGTCTACGGATGACGGCATGTTCACAATAGCTGTCGAATTACCGAAAGGTTCGGTTATTGAGGAAACTGAGAGAATCGTCACTACGGTTGAGGATAACATCGAAGATGTTAAGAACCTGGACTATTTATTTGTAGTATTGGGGGAAAATAGTGACCCCAGCTATGCAACAATATATGGTTTCCTTGGTTCAGCTACGTTGAGGGAAGAAAGTATCGATGAAATTTTAGATGATGTCAGGCAGCGATTAACAGGTATTCCGGGAGCAATAATCAGTGTTGATAAATTGTCATTTATGTCTATGGGTGGTAGTGGCAGCCCGGTGACTGTAAACATACAAGGTGATGAAATTGAGGTCCTTAATAGTATTTCTGAAGAGCTTATAGAAAAGATTAAGTCAATAGAAGGAATAAGAGAAGTAAGCTCCGGAGCTGAAAAGACTATTCCGGAAGCACAAGTAATAGTTGATAGAAACAGAGCTTCGCAATATGGAATATCGGCATATACGATAGCAGATACTGTTCAAACGTCAATATTGGGCACTGCGGCAACTCGGTATAAGATAGATGGTGAAGAAATTGATGTTCGTGTAAGACTATCTGAAGGAGCAAGAGAGAATGTAAGTGATTTATATAACATAGTAATTAATTCGCCAGTAGGAATACCCGTACCTTTATATGAGCTTAGCGAAATAATAATCAGTGAGTCACCGGCGTCTATTACACGTGATAATCAAGTGAGAACAGTTAGCGTAACAGCAGGAATTGTAGGGCGAGATTCTTATTCAGTTTTTGCTGATGTTCAAAAGGTAATTGATGAGATGAAGATGCCTATCGGGTATTCGGCAAAATTGGGTGGTGAATATGAAGACATGGAGGACGCATTTATAGGTTTTGGATTAATTTTCTTATTAGCTGTAATTCTAGTCTATATGATAATGGCAGCTCAATTCGAATCATTAGTGCATCCGTTTACTATAATGTTCTCAGTCACGTTAGCATTCATAGGGATATCATTTGCAATGTCCCTAGCAAGAAAAGCTTTTAGTGTTCCTGCATTAATCGGTATCGTTATGCTTGCAGGAATTGTAGTTAATAATGGCATAATCTTAGTTGATTATATTAATCAACTAAGGGAGAGGGGCTTGGAAAGGGATGATGCCATATCTAAGGCAGGACCTATAAGATTACGTCCAATACTTATGACTACATTGACAACGGTATTAGGATTAGTGCCTTTGTCATTAGGAATAGGGGAAGGTTCTGAGCTCCAAGCACCAATGGCAATTACAGTTATAGGTGGTTTAGGTTTTTCAACAATACTGACCCTTGTATTTATTCCGGTAATGTATACCTTGTTTGATGACCTTAGCATAAAGGCGAAAGGAATGTTTAAGAAAAAATCAAAACAGAAGGTTGAGGTCAGCAGTTAGGAAATAAGAAGACAGGCACAGCAGGCTTAGGTGTTGGGAACAGTCCTTCCAATTTCGCAGGCGGCATCAATTCACGTCCGTGTTCAAGTGATGCCTAAAAATCGCTTCCGTGCGATTTTTCCTGCTTCAATTTCCAGGATTATTCCCAACACCTAAGCATTGACTAAGAGCAATACTACAGAAAATTGCAGGAGCGGTCCAAACTTATCTCTATGAATAAAAATTTAAAAATTGGGAACAAATACTAAGAGGTATAGAACCATGAGGACGGTTCGAGCGCTTCATGAGCGAAGCGAATGACCGAAGGGGAAGCGATGGAACTGTCCCATGTGGTTCAAAGAGATATACGTCGTTAATATATACGATAAAAATATTTGGAGGGATAAAAATGGTTAAAAAGAGAATAGTTATTTTGCTGTCCTTACTTTGTCTTATTATTTTAGTATTAGGTGCGTGTACTTCTCGGATACAACCTAATACACAGCTTGAACAAGGTAGTAATACTCCCGGACAAAAACAACAGGAAGATGAAATAGAGGGAGAAATTACTGAAAACAGCGACCAATTTGATGAAGATGATGAGGAAGTTATTGTTGTAGATGGTACATTCGTTGGATTTGCCGATAATAGAACGGTAGAGATAACGGTTGACGATGAACCTATGACATTTACGGTAACTGAAAAAGCAAGAAACGATATCGAACAACTTGAGATTGATTTAGATGATAGAGTAATGGTTAAGTATCGTGAAGCCGAACAGGGAAATCCACAAATGGTAGCGATAGAAAAAATTATTTCAGAGTAGATGAAAAAATACCCTTAGGGCTTGAACTATCAAGTCCTTTATATTTTTCAATAATATGCTAATACCCTGCATATTGGATGAATAAAAATTATCAACGAGTTATTGTGAGCAAATCGAATATTATTTAAATATTTTAGAAGTTTAACACTTGCATAATAGCAAGGTTTCTGCTATAATGTTTATTTTTTTGACAAAAGGTAAGATTTGTGCTATAATAAAAGCTAATGTTGTAATGAAAATTATGAGGTGATGATATGCTCGAAAGAAAAGATCTTAGCTCCGATCTTTTTAAGATAAAGAAGAATTTGGAGGATAATGTAGGTCAAAAGGTTAAGTTAACGGCAAAAAAGGGACGTAAAAAATCAGTAATAAGGCAAGGTGTTATTGAAAATACTTACCCGAGTATTTTTGTGATTAAAATTGATAATGAAGAGGCAATAGACCGCAGGGTATCGTACAGCTATATAGATGTTTTGACTAAGTCAGTAGAAGTTGTTCTTTGCGAAGATAATAAAAGCGTACGCTGCAGTTAGTTAAGAAGGTGTTGAATATTAAGATAAGGTTGATAAATTAAAAGGATGGAGTTGATAATAGCTCTGTCCTTTTAGTTTGGATAAATATTTTTTTGTTCTAAAATTATCCTGTCCTTAATATACATTATATAGCAGAATTCAACAGATGATTTAAAGGGGAGGATTATATTATGGCTGTGGAATGTTCAAGGGAACTCATAAGAATAAATCAAACGGTGGGAGAGGACATATCCCAAACACTTGTTGAAGGGGATATAATTGTACCGGATAGCAAACCGGATATTTTAAGGATACTGCAAGTAGATGGAAATACATATATTAATGATATCGAGGTTGAAAAGGACAGAGTTAATATTAATGGTACAATATCATTTAATGTGTTATATGTAGCAGATGTTGAAGAAGACGAAAGTAAAATAAAATCAATAGAAATTAATACAACTTTTAGCCACCAAGCAGACATTAATGGGATAAAGGATACAATGATTGCAAATGTTGAAGGTGATATTGAGCATATTGAATTTGATATAATAAATGAAAGAAAATTCAAGGTCAAAGCTATTGTCGCTATAAAATCTAATGTATGGGATATGGTAAACATTGAAGTATTAACTGATGTTTCTGATGAAAAAGTGCAGGTTTTAAAAAAAAGTATAAGAACGTATAATATTGCTGCTCAAGGAAGTGAAAGCTTTGTAATCAGAGAGCAGCTTGAAGTGCCTGTGGGAAAAGCATCAATAAGAGAAATACTAAAAAAAGATGTAAAGATTTCGGGTAAAGAAGCTAAATTAATTAATAACAAAGTAATATTAAAAAGTGAGTTGGATATATGTACCCTATATACCGGCGATGTGGGGGAAGATGTTATACAGTTCATGGAACACGAAATACCCTTTACAGAAGTTATTGATATAGACGGTGTGAATGAAGATATGTATTGTGACTTAAATTATAAGATACAAGATGTATATTTTGAGGTTGTTGAAGATAATGACGGGGATAATAGGTTTTTAAATATAGAGGTTACTGTAAATGTAGATATTAAGGCGAATGAAACCTTAGAGTTAGATATTGTTTCGGATTGCTACAGTATAGATATGAATACTAAAATTGATAAAGAAATATATAGTATTGATGAAATGATAATTGCACAAAGGGCACAAGCCACAATAAAAGAAGTAATTATAATGCAAGCGGATGTTCCGGATATTTCACAGGTGTATAATGTTATCACAAAGCCCTATATAAGTGAAGCAAGAATAGAAAAAAATAAAGTTATAGTTGAGGGTGTAATAGACGCATATATTTTATATCTTGCAGACAGCAGTGATAATCCGATATACAGCTATAAACAAGAGATACCGTTTCTACATTCAATAGATTCAAAAGATATTAATGAGGATATGACATGTAATGTAACCTTGGAAATTACTCATGTGAATTATAATATGACATCAGCCAAAGAGGTTGAAATAAGGTGTATTGTGGGGATGGATATAAAGGTAGTAAAAACTATAAAAACTGAATTGATAAGTCATATGGATTTCGAAGCAGTAGATATTCAACAATTAAGGAATAGACCAGGGGTAATAATTTATTTTACACAAGCGGGGGATACACTGTGGGAGATAGCAAAATGTTACAAGACGACAATTGAAGATATTGCGAGTATTAACGAGATACAAGGAGTTGAAGAATTAAAATCAGGGCAACAACTGGTAATTCCATAAAAGTTTAAAGAAAATCGACTATTGACATATATAAGAAGTATATGGTAAAATGTACGAGCAAAAAACAAAAAATAATACAAAAACGTACCTTGGTCTAAGGTGCTGATGGGGGCGGTTTTTACTGTCCCCGCAGTGTGTAAAAAGAGGTACAAGAAGGAGGAAGTAAAGTGAAGAAATTATTAATTCTTGCCCTAGTGACATTATGCATGGTCGTATTTGCTGTAGGGTGCACAAGCAGTCAAACACCGGAGGATGATGTTCAGGATAACGCAGTAGAGGACGTACAAGACGACACAGATTCTGAAGACGCTGACGATGTTGATGATGAAGAAGAATTAGAAGTTGAAGATGGGGAAGACGTTGAAACTGATGACGAAGAAGATGTAGCCGAAGAGGAAGATTCCGAATTAGAAACTGAAAAGGATAGTGAAGAAGAAAGAGAAAAAGAGTAGTATACATATATTTTGCATAACAAAAGAACCGAGGATTTCTCGGTTCTTTTGTTATTATTCAGAAAATAGCTTGCGCAAATTTCTGTGAATAAGTAGGAGCGGGTTTCCATGCCCGCCCATTGGGCTTCGGGTCAGCACGGAGACCGCCCCCTACAATCCAAACTACGATTTAGATAGCTAACTGTCAGGAAAAAAGTATTCGTTTTTGGAGGAGGGGGAAACTGTGACCTTTTTACTGTAATATTTAACCTTAATGTGGTTATTGTTCCTCTATTGGGTAGATATATATTTATTGGGTCATAGGGAAAAAATGCACCCTCCAAATTTGTTTTCTGTTGAAAAAAAAATTGATTATAGCATATAATAAAATTGATTAACATAATTATGTGGGGAGGGTAGCGTGTGAGGAAATTATGGTTTAACAAGTCGTATTCAAGTTTTATAACTACATATTTCTATATAGTTCTCATTCTGCTTATTCTCATTTTCCCACTGTATTTTCAAACTATTGCTATTATTAGAGACAATATTTCCAGTGATTTGGAGATGAACATGCACACAGGCATGAAATCATTTGATAATGAGATAAAGGCTATTCATAATGCAAGCATGAGAATATCCTTAAATAGAGATTTTTTAATGTTAAGAGATATTGATGATAACATTACTAAAGAAGATTATATTACATTGATTGATTTTTTTGATTATTTTAAGGATATTACATCTTTTAACTATATTACTGAGGATATTTGCATTTTATTTACTAAGAATGATATAGTAGTTTCCAATAAGCAAATATTTGACAATAAGCATAGTAGTTTTAATAACTTTTATAAATATAAAAATATGAGCTTGCAGGAGTTGAGACAGGAGCTTTTTGTAAAACAGAACCATAATGATATTAATTATGACAACAGCTTTTATTCTAACGGAGCTACTACAAAAAGTATCATATACTTCACTCCTATAGATGAAAAGATTACCCAATCGGCAGAAGCAGTTATTATGACTACTATACCTGTAGATCTCATTTTTGATTTGATGGGTCTTTCAGAGTTAGCTAATAAATCAAAAATTGTTATTAAAGATAACAGTGATAATATTATCTTTAACAGTAAAGAAAACATAAAGAAGGATAGAAGGAGCTCGTATATCAGTGTTAAAAGTGCAGAGACCGGAATTACCTTGGAAGTTTTTGTTCCTGAAAGTTATTATCAGGATAAAATGATTTCGCTGCAGTTAATTATTATGTCGTATTTGGTGATTGCTTTTGTAATTGTTATTGGAATTTCACTATATTTTGCTTATCTTCAATCTAAGCCGTTGAGGAAGCTGGTTAAGCTTGTTGAAAATATAACGGGTACAGAAGATAATGATAGCAGGGGATATGATTATATACAAGATTTGGTTATGGATATTAGCGATAAAAATATGCATCTTGATGATATTGTAACAAAAAACTTATATAATAAGTTATTGATTTCTACATTATCAGATGAAGAATACGAAGAATTTATTAAGCGTTGCCCTAATTTTCCGCAGCCATGTATCATTATTATATTTAAGGGAGAACAAATCCCACTGAATGTTATTGAGTTATTGTTAAATAAAGAAAACATCACAAATGAGATTTTGTTAAATGCTGATGGGAATATTGTATTGTTTTTAAAATATATAAAAGATGAATCATATGAAAACATTATTAATACAAAAATGTTAAATATCGCGAGCAACATAAAAGAACAAGGGTTGAAGCTTGACATTGCCGTTAGCTTTGAATGCAAGACTATTTATGAAGTATCGGACACTTACAAGAAGACGCTTAAAATGTTTCGTTTTATAGATTATGAACATGTAATTCATAGTAGAAATGCAAGCTTAGATGAAAATTATGAATACAGTGTTGATGTTGAGGAAAACAGAAGACTTTATGAATTAATACTTTCTGGCAACGCAACGGCAGCCAAACAGATTATATATAAACAATGGTATGAGCTTATGCAGGTTCCGTATTTTGATAATAGAATAGAGCAATTGTTTTTTTCTCATAAGGATATATTATCCAGTGCTGCTAAGGAACTAAATTATAACATTAGTTTACCCCAATATAACAATGAACTAGTAATAAAGGATATAGCTTTTTTAATTGCGGATGTAGTTGATGATTTATGTAATTATGTGGTTAAGCGGGAACAAGAAAATGATAGGGATTTATATAATATAAAGCTCGCATTGCATCCCGATGACCCGCCCGTTCCACGGCTTGGCGGTGTTTCAAGGATAATGATAAGCTATGAAAATATAAAAAAAGCAATTAGTGTTGTAAACAGTTGTAATCTGGGTGTTACCATGTGTCAGGCTACATATCATATTATGGGAGAAAACTTATATGAAATTATTCCTAAGTTGAACGAAAAGATATTTTTTATCCATTTTAGAAATACTACCGGAAATAAAAAAAAGTTTAGAGAAACATTTCACGATAATGGTGAAATAAATATGAAAAACATTTTAGAATTATACCGCAAATGTGGAATTAATGTTCCTATAAGAGTTGATCATGTGCCGACTTTGGCGGGAGAAAGCGATAAAACAGGTTATTCCTCCTTTGGAAGGCTTTTTGCTTTAGGATATTTAAAAGGATTATTGGAAATTGGAGAGGAGAACAGACGATGAAAATTACTGTCAACGCAGAAAACAAAATCAGAGATATAGATAATTTTTGGAACCATATTCATTTTCATCCAACAGATGCCATTGAAGATAATTGGGGAAGGCATATTCTGGACAAGATTTCAAAAGATAATGCAGCAAGGTATGTGCGGATTTATGCTATGTTGGAGGATGTTGTAACACGAGATCGTAACGGAAGGTTGGTTTACGATTATACTCTAACTGACAAAAGAATTAGTTATATGATAGAAAAAGGATTTAATTTGTTGATTTGTTTTAATTTTATGCCTCAATGTGTTGCAGAGGATCCGTGGAGTATGTCGGTATTGGAGAGGTATAAAGGAAAGCGAATAAACTTTTCAAAGCCTAAGGATTATAATGAATGGCAGGAGATTTGTTATAATTTTACCAATCATATTGTTGAAAGGTATGGAATTGAAACGGTTGAGAAATGGTATTTCCACTGTTGGAACGAGCCGGATCATTCTTATTGGCTTAATGATGTATCGGCTGAAGAGGATGATGAAGAAAAACTTGTAGAGTACTGTAAGCTATATGATTTCTTTGCAGAGGGGATAAAAAAGGCAAACAATAAATTAAAAATTGGTGGGCCTTCCGCTGCTTTTAATTATAATTTTATTGACAAATTTCTTTCACATGTAAAAGAGGAAATAAATTTTGCTAACGGAGGCAAAGGGAGTAAGTTTGATTTCTTATCTATTCATACATATTCCAATCACCCCAAAAACCTCAACATAGGGCAAAGCCCCAGTATCGATACAAATATGAGAAAGACAAAAATGTGTAATGAGTTGCTGGAGAAGAACGGTTTGAGCGGTACAGAAATAATTGTAGATGAATGGGGTGCTACGTGTGCCGGATTTTCGAGTACGGACAATTATCCTGAACTTATATACAGAAATAACGAATATTATCCAGCATTTTTTGCTAAAATGATAGATAAATATATCGGAAATATCTATCAAAACAAAATTAACCTGAGCAAAATGATGATTTGCTTATCCGGTCAGCACGATTTGGAGCGAGATTTTCAAGGATATCGTAATTTTTTTACGTTGAATCATTTTCCCAAGCCCATATATAATGGGTATAGGTTGGCATCAAAGCTTGGAGAACAACTATTAGGATTAAGCTTTGATTTTGACGATGAAAACATTGGTGCAATAGCTACTTGTGATAAACAGGGGAACTACCAAATTATGATATATTACATGAATGAGGACTATAGAAAAAAACTGGAAAGCAAAAGGATTACCTTAAGTATAAAGGGAATAGAAGGTAAATATGAATTAAAGCATTATAGAATAGACCACAATACTAGCAATTCTTATACCCGATGGTGCGAATTGGGCAAACCCGATAATCCGAACCAGCTGCAAAGAGAAGAAGTATTAGCAGCAGGTGAACTAGCTCAATTATATCCCGAGGTAAAATTAGAACTAAACGGTGGATACACAGAAAAAATAATATTAAACAAGAATGCCTTATCTTTAATTGAATTAACAAAACAAAAGTAATCAAACAAAAGGGACAGTCCCCTTTGGAGAGTCAAACGAGGGGGCAGTCCATTCATTTGATGCTTGATACGTTTGGTCATAATTTTAATTTACGGTTTCTTTGAAAATATCTTAACTGTCTCATTAAATATGGCATTAAGTGTCTGTCGAGTCCTAAGGACCTTCCGGCACCCCCTAGCATAGGGATATGTGCAATGAACAAGTAAAAATCACCTGTTCCTGAAAGGAAAAAGTTTATAATCATAAACATAGATGCAAGCCCTGCTATAAAAGTAAACGCTCCAAGTAAAAAAGCTATTCCAATAAGAAACTCTGTTAATACTATCATATTTTGAAAAAACAGAGGATTCGGGTATATTAAGTTTTCGACAAACCAGACATAAAAACCCGGGGAATTAGGGGATATAAGCTGAGGTGTTGCTCCTGAAACAAGTATATCGCTATTAGTAATCCAACCATGTGATATTTTATCAAAAGCAGAGACTAACCATACATAAGCAAGGCAGAGCCGTGCAAAGGCAAGCCAATATGAATGTGATTTTGCATGTACATGTTCAGCGGCAATACGCCAAAACTTATTTTTTCCTTTAGTTTTGTTAAAGAAATGACTTTTAAAGTAATTGATACATGTTTCTATTCCCCCTATACCAAATAAATAGTGTAGGTTTACAAAATGTTTCATTAGGGTGGCAGGGATTCCACTTAGTCCTATATTCATTATATTGGCTACAGCATACTTACTTCCCATAGAAACCATTATACCATGGAAACGAGGGTCAAATTCTTCTTTTTCCTTTATGCCTGTAATTTCATTATAAATATTCTTAGCAGCAATATCTGCTGTTTGAAGTGCCGCCTCTACAAATGGCATGACTTCGTTGCAATCTTTATCTATAGATAAAGCATTATCTCCGATAGCATAAATATTTTGGTAGTTTTCAACCTGTTGATACCTATTAACCTTTATTCTATTTTTATGGCCCAGGCTAAGGTTAGTGTCTTTAGCAAAACTATTACATTGAACTCCGGAAGTCCAGATTAAAGTATTAGTGTGAATTGTTTTATTACTTTTTAGGATAACAGAATTAGGGGTAAGCTCGACAATCGGTTCATTAGTTATCATGTTAACATTATGTCTTTTCAAAAATTGTTCTGCCTTTTTAGCAGACTTTGGTTTAAGTGTGTGTAAAATATTTGGCAATGCCTCTACTATTGTAAGAGTTACTTCTTCTTTATTAATCTTATATTTTTGTGCAAGAAAAGGAAACCATTGTATTAATTCACCACACATTTCAACACCGGTATAACCTGCGCCACCTATCACAAAGGTTAACAATTGCTGTCTATTGTTAATATCTTGTTCTTTTGAAGCAATTTCAAACATGTTTATAATGTGTTGCTTTATTTTTAAAGCATCCTCTAAAGACCATAGTTTAAATGCATACTCATCTATCCCGGGGATATTAAAGGATGAAGCTTCGCTTCCGGTGGCAATTACGAGATAATCATATTTTATTTTATCATTATCCAGCAGTACCATTTTTTCATCAGGACTTACCTCTTTTATGTACCCTTGGATGAAATTTATGTTGGTATATTCAAATATAACACTATAGGGTACTTTAATAGCATTCTCATCAACTCTTGAACCTGCAACTTCATGTAATTCAGTTATAAGAGTATGAAAGGGATTTCTATCAATTACGGTGATATTAATATCTTTGTTTTTCCTAAAAAGTTTATGCATTTTTTGAGCTGCCTGTATACCTGCATAACCGCCGCCTAAAATGACTATTCTTTTTTTGTCCATATAGATATTACCTCCTATTCATTCCTTTATATTTTTTTAGTTATTTGTAAAATGCTGT
>LSQX01376754.1_pt1 | contig 22512 bp, 33 predicted proteins | sample 654561 | NCBI WGS metagenome assembly LSQX01 (sample SAMN04489861, study PRJNA283612) | anaerobic digester metagenome | isolation source: 4 biogas reactors fed with cattle manure at either 37C or 55C with and... | place: Denmark: Kongens Lyngby | collected 2014
CGTTAACTGCCGCGCAGGCATCTTAGAAATATTGCTAAGGTTCGTATTACTTGGACCGATCGTTAACTGCCGCGCAGGCAGCTTAGAAATTGGTATGTTTTTGATCTCAGTTTCGCTCGCTGTTAACTGCCGCGCAGGCAGCTTAGAAAATCGGGGTTAGACGGTTCATCCCCACTTAACCGTTAACTGCCGCGCAGGCAGCTTAGAAAGATATATAGTATAGGCAAAAATTGCCCGGTGTAGTCTTTTCACCTCACTTTTTGTTTACAAAGAGTCAAAAAGCTTGTAAGTCATTGATATACACTGTTTTACTATGTGTAGTCTTTTCACCTCACTTTTTGTTTACAAAGAGTCAAAAAGCTTGTAAGTCATTGATATACACTATTTTACTATGTGTGGTCTTTTCACCTCACTTTTTATTTACAAAAAGTCAAAAAGCTTGTAAGTCATTGATATACACTGTTTTATTATGTGTGGTCTTTTCACCTCACATGTATCTATATATAATAATGTACCTGTACCTATTATATATAGATACACACACCCGCTTTTTCTTGCGTTCTCAATTGTTAATTATCCCTGTTATGGCATGGTTTTTGAAACTCTTATTTGTCACCCACTTTTTATTGGCATGGTTTTTGAAACTCTTATTTGTCATCACTTTTTATTGGCATGGTTTTTGAAACTCCCTTTTGTCAAATTTTTATCGAAATGAGTGGGTCGATTTTCATCTTCCCTTATGACGCATCTAAAACTCCGGGCCTACAAAAAACTCAAACTCTGAACTCCAAACCAAGCAATAAAAAGCGACTGGGTCACTTTATAGGTTATAAAAAAGTTAAAACTAAAAACTTAGTTTTAACTTTTTTGTTTTTAAAGCTGTATTACCAACTTACAATCTTTTAAAACACTGAATAACTTTTTAAGTATCTCCTCTGATACTTTTTGGTTAAGTTCAACTTCCAGTATTTTAACATCCTCCATCCGGCTTATTATATGTACTCTTCTATCCGTGCCTGTTTCAGGGTCAGACATTGAATTTTCAAAAAGCAAGCACCTTTCTTTCATGTGATCTAAACCAGAGAAGTCAGACTCTAAAAGACAAATTTTTGTGCTGTTATTAGGTGTTTTATACTCTACTGTAACCGTAGTATTAAGACTTGTCAACAGAGCATGTTGTTTACTATCCATAACACTCCTTTAGTATATATAATAATGAAAATATTTTTTGAGTTTTTCTGTAGATTGGATCGATCCCGAAAATTAACAAGTAATTAAAATTGAATAAGGTAAAGTCTCAATCCAGCGACAAAACTTCCTAAATTCAGGTTGACGGTGATGCAACCTGTCTTTATAAATGTGTCGCAAACTTTGATAATTCGCCATCACGGTGCGAGTCTGGAGAAACCCTTCAGGCAAAGTACTTTTGATTCTTAAAAAAGCATCTTCTGAAGGATTTTCTTTGTACATTTTAATGTAGTCATTTACAAGAAAAATGACTTCTGAGTCTGTGTACTTATCAAAGTCAGCAGGTGTTAATTCCTTTTTAGTCAGTGTGTGCATGGTAGAGTCTGACATTTTCTCAACGCCATACCTATAAGTGTCAAAATCGACCCATACTCTACGTGGTAGAGTTAAGTCAAAATACACTATAACGAATCTCATAACTTTAGCATGAGAGTCTCCACGTTGTACTAAAGTTCTTAAGGCTTCTAAGTCTTTGGGCCCTATCAAGTCTCCAGAAGAATCAGATTTTTCCTGAGAATTGAACGATCTTCGAAAATTAACAACTCTGTTAATACCGCAAATTTCTACATTTTTTAATACCATTTTTCATTCCTTACTAAAGATTCAACAACAAATCTATCCTGAGCCAAACTGTTTACAAAAGTACCATCATATATATCTCGCCATACTTTTTTATAGGCAAGCCACAGTTTTGCCTGCAAATCCACATCAATCCAAGCTGTGTAAGAAGCTAATCTTAAGCTACTGGGTCTAATTATCAAAGCGTGGATATGTGCTTTAAAAGGCGAAAAATGGCTGCGTCCAAGTGCCCAGCCGTAAGTAGCTAACTGCATAGCCCAATTAGAGTCGATCTCTGACATTTTAATACAAGGATGATATGTACTGTGTGGACCTTTAATTTCACCCGTGTTCAAATCTTCAATCTTAATATACCCCTTAGCGGGAGACGCTCCAGTAGCAGAATAAAAACCTTTAACTTTCCAGTCGAAAGGACTGTCATTAACTCTGGCATCTATTTTACAGAAGACAGGTACTTCTTGATCGAGAAAGATCTTTCGAGTTATTTCTATATCAGAAAACTGGGTCGATTTAAAGATGCTGCTATCAACATACTTCTTACAGAGTATCTGTCCTGCAGGCCAAGACAGTTTTCTGTTCTGTTCCTCGACTGTAAGATCAAAAAGAGTCTTTTTGAAATCAGTAGTTTTTCTAAACTCTTCTTTACTCTCTTCGTTGAAAAGGCCTTTTATGATCTTATCTCTAAAATCTCCAGCTATATGTATTTTAACAAAAGTATCAAAGGCAGAACCTGCGCCTGCTGCCTGACTTTGAGGGTCACGGGGAATCGGATTCGGTGCCATCCTTTGAAGATAAAATTTGTTCGGTTGTTTCAAAAATTGAGTCAAGGACGAAAAGCTTAAGAAACTCGGTTTCTTCTCTACTGGTAGCATTTTTACCTCCTGTTATCTTGTAAAGTATTTTTTGATTATATACAATTTTTTCTGATAAATCACTGAAAGCTTCAATACACTCGAAAAGTAATGAGTCTGAAGTGTAAACCGTTTCTGTCAGACTCTTAATTTTACTTTGAGTGTTAAAATAGCCAAAAAACAGCCAAAAAGCTATTACTAATTTAAGAGCTAAGTCTTTCATATAAGAGTCCTTTCAAGAGTAAGAAATAATTAATTTCATCACCGATTTTTTCTTCAATTAATCGACCGTCTCCATACTTCTTTTTAAAATCATCAGAGTTTAATAAGGCAGTATCATCTATAATATCATCTATTGATACATCGTGCTTTAATTTAAACCCAGCCAATGCTTGTTCTGGCGTGATGTTTTTCTTACGAGCAGCTACTTTGAAATTATGTAACTTGTCATTCTTCTTACCGTATTCTTTATTTTTCACGGTAAGAGTTTGAAGGCAACTATTAATAGCTGCTCTGACCATTGCGTTAAAATCTTTAGTTTTCATTTTCTCCCTCGTTCTCCATAAACTGTATTAACACTTCTGCGTCTTTAAATACTTCCCATGCTTCATCTTCTGTACTATAACCTGTAAATCTACTATCATGAGCATGTTGATAATCACTACCTATTTTTTTACAGATTGCAGCACCTGTAGAATTATAAAACCATTCATGATATGAAACACCGCCATGTAAAGGTAAAAATCCTCCAGCACAAAAATCTGCGCTCTCTATCCTCTCAAAGAACGGATGGCCAGGACAAATGTAAACATAAACATTCCAGTGATGTGCAGTATTAGGTGTTTTTTGCCAATGAACAACATCAACAACAAAAAAAGTACTTATATATCTCCAAGTGTTTAAAAAGCGATCAAATTTCATTCTAAACTCCAATCAAGAACAGGTTTGTCCTCAGTAAAGAGAGATTGCACAAAAACACTATCTCCTACATTTTTTACAAACTTTCTTTTTACCCAGTCAGAACTGTCTTTAAACAGAACTTTTAGTTCTTGACCTTTCTCTAACCTCTCTGGGTTAATTTTCACTGTTCTGTACTCTACGAGACAGTCTGGAACATTATGAAGCCACTCAACAGATCTTTCTTTAGAAGTATAAATTTTTCCTAAGTCTTTTTCTGTGTATTCATTATTGTCTACTATAATTGAAAATCTGCTTGTAAAGCCTAAAGACTTTTTAATTTTTACAGTGAAAATCTTAACAGGTATATCTGCAAACATTTCTTCTTTATACATCCAGTAAGGAGCTTTGACTGTCTTCCCGTACCATATATCTTCTCCGTCTGAGATGTAAATTTCTTTGCCCTTTTCAGGCAACACTTTATCGAATTTTTTCCAGTTCATTTTCTTACCCACTTTTCTTTGTTAAAAGTACTGTTTGAAAATACGTCTTCTAAGAGACCCAGTATAGCGGCTATAACAGCCGACTCTTCTTCTTTTTTAGAGTTTTTCACGTGATAGGACAACAAAGCCTTAACTCTAAAAACTGTCACAGCATAATGAGCATCATAACTCAATTGATTTTTATTTGCTTTTTCACAGTCTTTAGGAATTGTTGTTATAGGTATAACGAAAACTCTATGACTATTAGCTGTAACGCATAAACCTATTGAGTTTATATCTTCTTTTATATCTTTCAAATCTAAACTCTTTAAATTTGAAAGCAGGTCCAAAAAACCTGATCTGTTTCTTTGCAGATAAATCCCGTTCTTATGTGCTAATAAATACTTGTTCATTGTAACCACAACTTTCTTGTTATAGGGTTGAGAAAATAGCCTAAATTAGGCTCCCGAAAAAGACTTTGATATGCTCTATGTAACTCCAAGGAGTCTCTGAGATCGTAACCAGCGATAACCCAAGTGGGTACATTATTGGCTACAAAAATAGGAAACTTTCTTTTTTGTGCCGGAGTAAAAGAGATATTTCCCTTTCTTATTACTTTACACTCTATCCATTTAGGAGAGTATTTAGGATGCATAGCGTATAAATCGGGTAGTCCTTCTTGGAACTGACTACCGTGTATGCTCTCCACATGCCAACCTTTAGCTCTCTCCATGTAAGTAACTAAAGGCTTGACAATCTTAATTGTTTCTTCTTTTTGCACACTCACTCCTTATATAGATTTGCACTCACAGGTACACCATCAGGTGTTACTCCTAAATAAGAAAAGGATATTGAACCACCGATTGGGAAATGCTCAGAGACATAATCCCAGTCTCTTTCTTCATCTGAAAATCCACCTACTCCAAAATAAACTTTTTTGTCTATTAAATCTTTACTGCCGCCATAGACAGACTCCACTTTCTCATCCCAAGTCAATGTAGCTATAATTGAACCCAGTCTGCCGGAGTGCTTACCTTTTCCTTCCACGTGCCGAACTATCTGACCTTCTGTTTCGTACATTTTTTTAACTTTTAAAAGGTTACTTGACCTCTTTAATTCATAACGTGCATAAGGATTTGAAAGCATGACACCTTCACCCCCGAAATAAGAAATTAAATCAGGTAGTTCTTCAGTGCAAGATAGGCGTTTTTGTTCTGCCAGAGTAATGAAAGGGCTTTCAATATTAGCAGCTTTTAAATAGTTAATAGTACCTTGAAAATCTAAAACAGAGTGATTTGTCTGTTCTGGTATAAACCATAGACAGTGCGGTTTAATATTAAACACCATATACTGAAGATTCTGCCAGCGTTTATCCTGTACGCTTTTTTCATATTTCTGACCTGCAATTGACTTTACAATACTAATATTATCAGTATTGTGCCAAAGTTCACCGTCTAAAGGTATACCTCTCGGTAATTGCTCTATGATGTATCTTGGGGCAAAGATCGGTTTAGGACCTGAATATCGACCCAGTGTCCAAAGTCCAGTGGACAGCTCTTTCGATTTGCCTTTATACCAAGGAACCAAAGACAATGAAAGATTTGTTGTTATACCACCGTCCCATAAACAACGCCAGCCGTTAAATTTACGACTGCAAAACCAACCAGCTACATTTTGTCCCTTGTAATGGTGTGCAAGCATCCCAAAAGTCATGTCAACCTCCTAACATTTAAAGAAAATCTTTTCTTATTTTGAATTAAAAAATTCATATCTACTAACATATTTAATTCAGATGCCGGAATATCCTTATCTAAAAGCTCATTAATTTGAGCATGAGTGAAAATACATATCATGTCACGGTTGTATCTTCTAATAAAAAGATTTAAAACTTCTCTTTGTCTTGAAGAAAAGTATCCATTAGACTCCGGAACCTCTTCTATGTCTTTTAGATGTTCTTCAAGGAATTTTATTTTCTCTTCCAAGACTTCAATCTCTTTTAATTTCTCCGTTTTGCTCAGTCTAAGAAATTTTTCTTTTTCTATAATATTCATCCAGAACCCCTTTTGCTTCTTTAGCCAATGCTTTTGATACATGAACAGACCAAGAATTACCTATCTGTTTTCTTGCATCCTTATAAAATCTATAGTCGATAGGAAAACCTTGAAGTTTTGCTATCTCTTGCACGGTCAGGTAACGTTGATTTATACCATCTCTCTCATTGCTGAAAATAAACCCACTATCTTTTACATTCTCATATCTTATAGCCATCAGTTCAGCACCAATGACTGTATAAGCCGCTTGAAGACAATCCCTACCTTTGACCTTATTAGCTCTGGATAATAAAATCCCTTTATTAGGTAGTTCTAAATAATCTGCCCAGCCAAGGTAGTGGTTTCTCCAATGATCCTCTTTTGGAGGTAGAAAAACAATACCGGTGTCTTTTCGAGAACAGAGAATAAACATGCGTATCCTGCTTTGAGGTACGCCGTAATCCTCTGCATTTAAGAGATAGGGTTTTGCAGTGTATCCTGCAGAATCTAACATATCTAAAATTCGACCCAGTGCCCAGCTCAATGACTTTTGACACAAAGTAGGAGAATTTTCAAGAATAGCTAATTTAGGTCTGTGCTTAGCTATCTTTCTTACATAGTTTTCAATATGTATCATGCCGGTGCCCGACCTGTAACCTTCACACGTCCGGGCGTTAGTGAAAGATTGACAAGGCGGTCCGCCTATAAAAATATCAGCCGGCGGCGGCTCCACGCTGCTGATTGGAAAATTAAAAATGGGTCCAATATTAGCTCTATATGTGACACAGGTATCATAATCTAAGTCCACAGCAAAAACTATTTTAAAATAATCCTTGAAGCCAAGATCAGACCCACTACAACCTGAGAAAAATGATGCTACTGTGTACATTGTTCACCTCATTTCTTTTTTGAAACAGAATCGCTTTCAAGTTGTTTTATTCTCCTTTTTAATTTATTAACAACTTTTATAGTTTCCTCAAATTCAAAGGCAACAACAAGATCATTGTTCCCAAAGTTATGCCGATATTGTCTTTGTGCTCTATATAAAATTTCAGGTACTTTCATTTTCACCTCTCTTTATTCTCTCACGACCCGAAACCCATAATGTATTGATACCGGCTTTTTCAACAAACTGTTTGAAGGCAACATCAAGAAGTTCTTCGATAACTATTTTAAAGTTTTTTTCAAACATTTTAGTTACCATTCTATCAAAATCTTCATTTCTTTTTCTAATTATTTTCTCAATTTTTGACCGAATAACATTAGGAAGTCCTTCGTTATTCCAGTCAGAAGAGTCAAAACATTCGGAAATTTTTTTGTCAATAATCTCATTAATGGTTGTACATTTTTCTTGTAAAAATCTTTCCATGCCCATAGATACAAATGTGTGAACGTTTTCTTTAATCAATTTTTCAGCATTTTGCTTGAGTTGATAGGACGGGATAGAAAGGTCTTTTAAAACTTGTTGAGATATATTGTCGATTATATCTCTGCGTAAAACTGACTTAACATCGACTTCATCACCATTGCAATCATAAAGATCTTCAATTTCAAATTTGATATTCATTGTTCCTCCTAAAATTTATTTTTGACTTATCGCAACGAATCCAAGCATTGCGCACATCACGGCTAATAATATTGCAAAACAACATAGTACCCAGTAAAGTTGACTTAAAGCTGGAAGCATAACGAAAGTTTTAGCTACACTCCTGGACCAGAACGCTAAATATAAAAACAAAGTGTAAAAAACTATCGCTATGAAACTGTATACATAATTCATAATTCATCCTTTACGTTTTTTAGAAGGTGTGGATAATTTTTCCATTTTCTTTTTTGCATATTTCAAGACGTTCTAAATTTAAAGGTAAATTATATTTATATTTGTTACAAATTGGTTTTTTTCTAAAAGATTTATCTATACTACCAATCAAATAGATACAACTTTCACAAGTTTCTTTTTCAAAAGTTTTCATTGTTCCTCCCTCATTTGTAAAAATCGAGCAGCCCGTAAGTAAACGGGTACCATTCACGGTTCTCCTTAACAAATTTGTACAGGTCGTTGAATTTGACCTGCTTTTCAGTTTTCTTTTTCGTAGCAGATACGCTTGCTGATTGCTGATTCTCAACAACCAGTGATCCGATCAACAATACTGGAATTAGAATCAATACAACAATAAACAATTTTGCACCCAGTGTCATCTTTTATCCTTTCTGTTTTAGCGGCTTAGGGCAGCAACACTATCCACCGGTTAAAGCTGCCCCGATCCCCGTGATCGCCGCTATGATTTATAGCATTGTTCTCTTTAAAAGTGATAGTATAGTTTCAAATAGCATTTTTCGAGCCTCCTTTGTAAGTTTATCACAGGGAGCTTTTTTCATCATTTTTGAAGCAGCTATCCAACAAGGAAAATCTTCTTTCTTGCACCCTGTAACATTTATAACCGTATTAGTTACAATGTTTTTAATACAGTACTCACTCACGCAGCAATCATGAGAAGTTATCTCAAGATCTTCTGCATGTCTAAGACTTAAAACAGTCCTTAAACTTTCTGCCTCAGCAAGGGGCATTACATAGTCAAAGTCGCTATTTTCTCTAAAACCTCCCCAAGCACGGGACCCGAAGAAAATGCCTCCGTGATCTTGAATATATTCAATCAAGCCAATATCTGTCATTCTATAACTCCTTCAAATTCAAGGTTAAAAAGTCTGCCATGTAGTGGGTAACAAATCACCTTTTTTATGCTCCACTTCATAATCGCTTGAAATGGATGCACAAAACCAGAAACAATACAGCCTTTTGAAACTGGAAAATTTTGCCAAGACACATCTCTCGACCAAGCATAAAACTTATCTTCCATTATAAATATATTATCACATCCTATTACTCCTTCACAGTCTTCTAAATGTGATAATATTTGATCCTTTATGGCTACCTTGGCTCTTTTTTGTTTTATAAAGTTGTTAAGAGCACCTTTACTATTAAGGTGCTCTTTATCATAAAAAGTAAACATATTTAATCACCTCAACAGATGCATGTTTTGAACTTTCTCAATATTATGTTTCTTAGCTTGCAAATTGACCCATTCAATCACGCTGTCTTTATCTCCACAGTGAGCTTCAGTGGGGGTAAAGAAGATTTCTTTTTTCTCTTTATGAAAACGGACGCAATAAAACAGCTGTACTTTTTGAATAGATTGAAAGTATCATTCTGACTCCTCTTTTAATGAATAGAAAACGTATATGACTTTTTCATCTGACATATTAATACTTTGAATTTCAGCACCTTGGCTTTCTATCTCTTCCATTAATCTGTTGAAGCGAGCATCTGCAGGATGCTCTTTAGATATAGTAGATAATCTTAATCTTTTCATTTTTCACCCCAATTCTTTAAGTTTTGTTTCCAGTCTATACCTATTAAAGGAACTAACTTTCTATACTCTTTCACTGTTTTTTCTACTACCTCCTTTACTCTATCGCTTACTTCAGGTTTACAAGGTACTTGAATCTCATCGTGTATATTGAGAGGTACTACTAACCAAGGTCCAACTCCAATGGGTTGAATATCCCATATATTTTTCTGCAAACCTTTATTCAACTCTGCTCCCGGAGATTGAATTTTATGATTAGCAGCAGCTCTAAAAATTTTACTTTGAATACTAAAAGCAAGAGCGTAAAGAGCAGAAGCCAAAGCACCTCCAGCAGTCTGTATTCTATCTCTACGCATTACTTTAACACCTTTAGCTATTTCTTTTAGCTCTTCAGAAGGGTTCTGAGCCATACTGAATAAGCTGCGCATGATATTTATTTCTAAAGTAAAAAACCTTTTAAACCCTAAAAAAGATTCCACATACTCTTTAGGTTCTCGCCACTCTATAGCTGTTCCGATCCCATTAGGTTGTACCATAGCAGAATAAGTAGAAAGAATTTCTTTTTTACTCTCCTTTATTCTGCTATACTTGTTTTCAAAACTCTCTAAGCCTTTCTTAGCCTGCTCTGCGGAGATCCACATCGCTTGACCTATTTTTTCTTCAAAAGCCCAGTACAGTGTAGCAAAGAACCCTGTCTTTGCTCTTGAATAATAACCTTCTGGGTCGTTTTTGTTCTTTTCACTGGTGGCAAGAACCTCTTCATAGCTCATATTATACATCTCTGCCCCGAATAAAGCATGTATCTTTTTACCGCTTAACAAATCTTTTCTAAGCAGAGGGTCTTTATACTCAGCTTCAGCGATAGATACTTCAAAACCTGAAAAATCTCCTCCGTCTAATTGTTGATCTTCAAAGGCTAAAAGAAAAAGAGACCTTATTTCACCACCCTTTTTTATGCCTTGCGGGTTAATAGAGCCTCCTTTTGTCTTAATATAAGACTCATTACCTCCTGACATTCTATTACTTTTAGTACCAGAGATTTTAAAAACTGTGTACAATCTGCCAGCTTTTAAAAGCTTATCTAACAAATCAAGTTCTGAATAAGCCTGTCGAGCATCCAAAAGTTTTTGACATTTTAGGGCTAATTCAGGATTATCTTCGACCCACTCAGAAGCGATTTTATGAATAGTTTCTTGTCGAGTATCTTGTATAACTTGTTGCTCTAAAGGACTGGCTGACTCGTGTAGCCACTTCTTTACCTGTTTAGGGCTATTAATATTAATAGGTAAACTTTTTGCTACAATCTCTAATTTTGCTTTTCTTTCTTTACAACCTTTTAAATCTACTCGATACCCTTTCCAATGTATACCTCCTACAGCACAAGCTAACTCACTATCTCTATCGCCTGGCTCTGGTCTGTCGAGGTAGTGCCACAGTTCTCTTGTATAGAGTGGGTCGTTTCTTGCATACTCTATTCTTCGTGGATCATTTCTCCACTCATAGAGATGCTCTCTGAAGACGTTTATCCAGCCGGGATGATCGGGCCACCAAGAATACTCTTCTGGTTTAGTTAATTCAGGTAGATCATCCAAAGTAGTAACATCGTGGCCTAAAAAAGCCATAATGTTTTTCAGAGAAGTAGAAGGCGCAAAAGTTAAAGCTATATTAACAAAGTCAGGATCGATCTCTGTATTCTCGTCTGTATTAGTTGCCGTTGCCTCCGTATTTGTACCTTTAATCAACGGTACAATTCTCCACTGATAGCCTCTTTTACCTCTTGCAAAATAAATACTTGGTATTTTTACTCTATCTTTAAGCTCTTTTAAAAGCAGTTCTGCTAAAATAGACGGCACTTTTTTAAGAGTTATTTTTTTCTGATTTAAGGAAGCCTGAAATTTAGTTCTTCGACCTACAATCATTAAATCACAGGCTTTAACAGGTCTTAAACAATATTTATCATGTGCCTCCACGGACACATCCAGATAATCTAATGGGTCAGGTTTCTCGTAAAGGGGGAGCTCTTTGAAGATATTATAAGTTTTAGTGTAATGAAACCAGTCATGAGTTAAATTAAATCCCACAACTCCCTCAGGATCATTACAATGATTCTCTATAAGGTTCAATGTATCAATGACTCTATTATCCCAGATATCGTGAATGATGGCAGGACCATCATTCACGCAGTACTGAATAAGTACAGTGGGTCCAAAGAACCCAATAGACTCAGTGTCAAAGAAAATCATATCAAACCTGCCAACACAAGACAGGAAACAACACTGTTATTTCCACAGTTTTCACAAAAACCGCTCGATTGATCGGGTTCCATATAATCAGTAGCGTCACAGTTCATACATATAGCAGGAACTGTAGAATCGTTCATACATTCTTCTAACATGTCTACTGGGTCAGAATATCCCTCTTCTTCACAAAGAATTAAGAGTTTCTCGTTTTCATTTGTCATGAGTAGGCCTCCACTGTTTTCATGATAGTGTTTACGACTTGTGAAGTTTCTTCATAAGAAGTACACCAAATCTCAATGTTGCACTCTTTATGGTCTTTTTTTCTATAAACTTTACAAATCACTCTCTGCACCAGATCGTCAGGTCTGGAAGCATTAATATCTAAACACCCAAAAGCATCTTTTACTATCTTTTTGGTGTTAATGATAATCTCGTAGTCGGGATTGTTTTTACTTGTCCCTTTTATAGAGACAAGAGGGCCTTTAACAGCTATTTTCATTATCGATCTCCTCTAATTTAAAATTCAAACACTTACTCATTTCTCCCATTGATAGTTCTTGTAAATCTTGCTTCTCCTTTAATTTGTTAAGAATAAGCTCATCAGTGGGTAATAAAATAAACTCATAAACTACAAGACCTCTCTTTTTGTTCATATTTTCAGAGTACGGTCTTCTTATACTCTGAAATTTTGCTTCGCCACTATCACCGTTACTGTAATAAATGACTGCCGGAGAAGAAGAAAATTCTAACCCAGTACCTCCTGATAAAGGCTCTGCTACTACTACCAGTTTTTCAATAGTTCCGGTATCAGTACTGTTATCCATTTCACCTAAAACCATTTGAACAAGTTCATGGTTAGAACTTTGTTCTTCGTTCGGTTTATAAACTACAGCTCCTTCTCCATCTATTTGAAGGACGTACCAACCTTGTTCTTGACACGTTCTTCTTACAATTTCTAAACTCCCTTTTAACGCTGCATAAACAACCAACCTTCCTACTTCTGAATAAGAATCTAAGAGTTCTTTTAATTTTTCTATCTTAGGACTGCCTACAAAATTATACCCAGTCCTAACCATTTTATTTTTATCTTCGTTATACTCTTTAGTGTACTCGAAACCATCTGATATTTGTCTCAATCTGGCTCTCGCCACTAAAGCAGAAGGAGAAGTATCTATTATCATTTTAGCTACTCTAAGAAGAGCTTTAGAGGGCTCTAATCTTACAATCTCCTCTCTTATGGGAGGTAGATCAGAACAGTCCTTCTGAAAGTAGATTTTGACTAAACCTTTTAATCTGTTGCTTAACTTGGCTACTTCTTCCTTATCCCAACCTTCAAACCTGTTCCACACAGGAGTAGAACCGTCCCAAGGTTTATACACCCCATATCTCTTTTCAAATTTTTTGTAATCGCCTTCTTTTATGTACCCACTGCGAATTACTTCACACTGGGACCACCAGTCACAGGGATTTTTAGGTGCAGGCGTGCCTGATAATCCAAGACAAAACTCTGCATCCTTATAAGCATCTTCTAAACTCTCTGATAAAACCATTGCTGCTTTTGTTCTTTGAGTGCCTACTGTTTTCAGTCTATGACATTCATCAAAAATCCAAAATATGTCTAATTTTTCACCTTGTGACATATTATTTATCATACTTACAAACTTATTATAAGTTATTATATCTATCCATTTTTTGCTCGGATAGGTAGTTATATGTCCTTTAAACCATTTATCTATTTCTCTATAAACTCCCAATTTAGCACTTTTTGTTGTTACAAATACTGCTTTAGGGTAATCTGTTTCGTAAAAAACCTGTAAAGTGGGTCGAGTTTTACCTGTTCTCGGTTCTGCACCTAAGAGACACCTTTGTCTCGTTTTCTCGAACTGATACATATCTAACTGATGGTCCCAAAGAGGGGGTTGCTCGTACGGATACTTAGGTGTATAATTTTTCTGTTCGCATAAATACCTGTCTCTCACCCTTTTAGTTTTCATAAGCATCTCAAAAGAAAAAAGATTCCTGCGACAATTATCAATTGTCCATATCCTTTGATCAGGATCAAATTTCGCTCCTTTCATGGCTTTTATCTCTTTTACCATAGGAGCAAAATATTCAAACCTGACTTCTATTTTATTATCTACAAAGTCCAATTTTACAGGTATTACTTTCTTGCTCTTTATGACTTTTATATTCATTTTTTTCTCCATTTAAAAGTAAGAGGAGCATTTCGAATCATCAAACTCAAATCTGTTTCTATGTCTTTAATATATGCAATACTTCGAGTCATAATCTGATCCTTGATATATGTTATATAAACAAAATACTCTCCTACCATAGTTAAGTTTCTGAAAGAGTCAAAATACTTAACTAAATCGTGAACTTCTTCACCTCTCACTGCTGCTGTGTAACCAGCTACTAAAAGGTCTATAGTGCTATAAGTGAAAAACGACCCACTCGGAGAGGGAACTAAGAAGCCTCCTGTATTAAACTCCGTAGGAGACGGAAGATATAACGGCAAAGCCGCTATATCTACCTGTGGTATTGCTACCAACTTCATCTTTCAACTTCCTCTTCCTCAGTGTCTTTCAACACTTTAGGAGGATTAACGAACATGTTATAATACTTGTTGAAAAGATCAGCAGGCAACACTATGTTTTTTTCCAAAGTGACACCTTCAAAGTTCAAGTCAGAGCCTTTTAAAGCTCTTAATGTAGGTCTAACATCAAGAACATAAAAATTGTTCTTGCTCTTGACAAAAACCGTCGAAATACTGACCAGTCTACCCAAACCAGCATTAATCAACGCCGGTACGGAACTGGTAAGCGTTCTTTTACACCATAGAGTGCAGAAAGAATTCTGTTCTGGAATGAACAGAAAGAACTCGATCCCGCTATCAATTTTTTGATAACTGGGTAATTCTTTCTCTTTCTTTAAAAAAGCTGTAAAGGCTTTTGTGTCTTCTTCAGAAGAACCCTTTATAAGGTATGCAGACTCAACAGTTTTATAATTGTTTTTTGAGTCTATAATAGAAGCCCTATCTCTGAAAGATAAAACAACTGCCTCGATTTTAGAGCCTAAACAAACTCCGCCTCCAAGAACAAAATCACCGGGTCTGGCAATTTTATCCTCATTCACGGATTTAGAGCTTCCATAAGCCACATTAAGTTGCGGAATCCATTTAGGAGCCGCAGCTTCTTTAGCTTTTTTTATTGCTTCTGCATCATTATTAAGATTATTTATAATATCAAGTGGGTTGATATTATCGTTAATCGTTAAATCGTTCATTCATTTTCCTTTCTTAAATTTTAATTGATGATTTCTCCTGAATTTTCCTCTATAAAACGTTGAGCTTCTTCCAGCTTTTTGGCTTCTCTTGCAGCTTTTCTCTGTCTCTTACGTTCTTCAGCCTCTTCCAGCTGTTTATCAAACTGCTCTTTCTGTTTTGCAACAGAAACTTCATCCAGACTGAACACTTTTTCCATAGTTTCTTTACAACCAAGGTTGTATTCAGTTGGATCTTCCTCATAAGCGTACCTTGCTTTTTCAAGCAACTCGCCCAATTCATCCTTCTTTAAAAGCTTAGCCTGAGGAGAAAACTCTTTTGCTCTGTCCGGTGTTTCATTACCGCTTCTGATTGCTTTTCCATAGGCAGTAATGGCTTTTCCTACCTCTGCAGCAAACTCAACTGCCGGCATAGTTATCGCTTTTTCTACCCACTCATTCTCTTGAACAAGCTCTATTGGAAGCTTGGTCAACTGAAGCGCATTACCTGTTTTAATATCACCTCGCCTATTGAGTTCCTGAATCTCTTCAGGCAGCAAGGCAACTTTTAGAAGTTCAGTTAATCTTGCTTCAGAATAACCACATTTTTTTGCTACTTCAGCAAAAGGCTCTTCAGGCCGTAAAAGGATGTATTTTCTTACAGCAGTAGCCAAACTGCTGGCACTTTGCTTATTGACCTGTGCGTTTCCTGAGATTTGAGCGGCCAGGGAATCGGCTTCTGACATCTCTGCCACTTGTAAATTTACAGCACCGTCTGGGTACATTTTTACGAAAGAAGGGACTTGTTCAGCCCAAAGCTCTTTCATAGCACGTAAACGACGATTACCGTCCGTTACACAAAACTTATCCCCTTCAGGCCTTACCGTGGGAATGTTTAAAAGGGCTTGATAAGAAAGAGTTCTTTTCAGACCTTGGAACTCCTCCCAATCTCTTTTATATTTTGGGTCCGGTGCGTTCCTTGCAACCCCGTTAGCTGCTGGAAAAACAATTTTGTCAAAAGGTATCCTTTTAATCTCCAATTTTTAACTCCTAAATTAAATTTTTTAAACTTAAAGATTTAGGATATAAGATCTTCTAATTTAATCTCCTTTCTAACTATAAGACTCTTCGGTAGTTTCTTTACTACTTTACCAAGCAAGTAGCCAGACTTATTATAGACATAATCTCCTATAGTATAATCATTTAATGGGTTATTTATCTTTCTCTCTTCTTCATCTATTTTTAAACAATCTTCAAGAGAAAAGATAGGTTTATCACCGAACACTTCCTGCCAGATACTTTTATTTCTGTTATAAAACTCTTCCATGTCCTTTTTTAATCTTGACAGCTCGAGACTCCTATCAAGACTGGTCTGAACAGCTTCTAACGCTAACACTCCCATAATTTGAGATTCATTTACCGTAGTTTCTTTACCCTTGACGGATATCAATATCTTTTTTTCACCTTGCAAAGTACACATACATTCAACCTTACCCTTACAAAACGACCCATTACGTTTCTCAAATAAAACTACACTGCCTTTTTTTAAACCCTTAAGCCTGTTCATAATACCTCTACAATTTGATGTTTATCCACCGCAATAGCTACCGCTATGGGTAGGTTTTCTTCTGTATGTAAAACTCTTATTTCCTCCTCCTCAACAGATTCTACTGTATCTTTAAAAAGTACACCGTTTAATTCTACCAAAACTGATGCACCGACCTTTAAATCTTTTAATCTGGAATGAAACCTATGATAGCTTTCTAACATTCCCTTCACATGTGCTGAAGCCTTAAAAGGTTCAAAAAAATCTAAAAAATTCTCACCATAAGTAAACTCTAAACCTACAATAACCGTTCTACAATCAACACAAAACTTTTCTGCTATAAAAGGTATGGGGAGGCCTGCATCATATTCTGCTGCCATAAGGGATAATATTCTTATCGCCAGATTAACTTCATTACGCATAATTTGACCCACTTTCCAACGCTTGTTTATAAGTAACGGGCTTTGTTAATCGATTATGGGAAGGTTGCCAACGATGCACTCTTCACCAAATTCAGCCCACGGTGAAGAGGTTTGACAATTTTTGTTCCTTAACCATTTTACACGGGATTGTACTCCAACATACCCCGATAACCGATCTGCCCAATAGCATTTAGACATCAAATCATCTGTGGTTATAAGGAGTTCACCGTTGATATAGCACAACGCTACACCGTGCCCACTACATGTATTGTAGTCGGCATTAACGGCACCACATGAGCATATGCCATATGTTGCCTGAGCTTGACTACATGGACATTCTGCCCTGCAAATTGGTTTGTAGGTTTTTAGGCAGTTTGGGCAGTAATGCCAATTGCGGGGATATACATCCCATTCAGCTGTAACGGGCTTTGAGACAACCATTTTTATCAATTCTTGCCTTGCCCCACTATCAGGGGCTTTAAATAAAATAGATAGGAGTGCCACTTTCGCAGCACGTTCTTCTGTAGATAGTTTGGCAGGCTGCTCTTCACCCGCCCTTTTTAACCACTCTATTGTTTTCTTTAGATCAACCGTAAGACACATAATTTGACCCACTTTCTATTTAAGATGTAAATAAAAAAGTGAGTCAAAAACGACGTTGTTTTTAACCCACTTTTGTTGGCATGGTTTTTGCTTGTAACTTTTATTGGCATGATTTTTGCTTGTTGAAATAATATTTTTTTTAAAATTTGAACGTTCAAAATCAATTGCATATTCCTTGCTAAAATTTAAAATTAGATACTCTATAGATACATTAAGCGCATAAAATAATCAATAAAAAAATAAAATAGTTATTGCAATTTTAACGCCAAGGGATTAAAGCAAAAACCGTGCCGAAAATAAATTAAACAAAGGTCTTATATAATAGTATAATGTAACTAACTAACTGACTAACTATTTAATCAAAAATAAAACCTTTTATATATGTATTTTTAGTTTTTATTTTCAAAATATCTTTTTTAAAAAAGGATTAGTTAGTTAGTATAAGATATATCTATATAAAGATTTATAAATCAATGACTTATAAAGATTTTTTATTCTTATCTGTTAAATCTTAAATATCAATTAGGTAGCTTGAAAGTTACAAGCAAAAACCGTGCCAACAACTATGGGTCAAAAAGCAGGCTTATTTTGACTCACTTCGTAAGGAGTTAATTTGACTAAAACTAAAGCCATTAAAAATTACCTCATGTCTACAGGCAATTTTCACTTGACTTCACTTTATAATGAAAATATGGAAGTTCAAGTAATGGTTGCCAAGGATGAAGGGAAAAGAATTTCTAATCTTTATATGGGTAAAAAATGGTTTGGTTATACTGACGGGGTTGAGACTTGGAAATCCTTCAGAATACCTTGGAATGCAGACTCTGAACCTGAATACGTGGATAAAGAAATAACTTTTGATCTATTTCAACATGTTGAAGGTGTAGGAATGACTGGCTGGAATTGGAAGTTCAGAGAATCAGAATGGGTAGGTTTTGACTTTGATTCTATAGCTAATCATAAAGCAGGATTATCTGAAAATGAATTAAGAGCTTTGGAGAGTGAAATAATGAAAATCCCATACGCTACTCTTGTAAGAAGTACGAGCGGAAAGGGTTATCATTTATACATTTTCTTTAAAGAACCTGTGCCTACTAAAACCCATACAGAACATGCAGGGTTAGCAAGGAGCATACTCTCATTATTAACGCTTGAGACTGGGTACAATTTTAATAACTCTGTCGATTGTTGTGGTTCGATTCTTTGGGTAGCTCACAGAAAGCAAATAGGTACAAACGGCTTTAGCCTGTTAAAAAAGGGTGAGCCTTTAGCACCAGAGAAAATACCTTCTAACTGGAGAGAGCATATTAACGTATGTTCTAAAAAAGTAAAAAAGGTAAAATATAACTCTCAAAAATTTGAGAGTTTAGTGTCTTCTCTTAACTCTATGCTCTTAGATGAAGAGCATAAAAGACTGTTAAAATGGTTTAATAGCAGAGCTAAGAGGGATTTTTGGTGGGATGCTGACCATAATATGTTTGTATGTCATACTTTAGATTTAAAAGCTGCTCACAAAGAGTTAAATCTGAAAGGAGTCTTTGAAACAGCTTCAAGCGGATCGAGCTCGCAAAACTGTTTTGCTTTTCCAAGTTATGAAGGTTCTTGGATTGTTCGTAGACACGGTTTAACTGTCAAAGAACATCCCTATTGGGTTATAGAAGAGAGCGGATGGACAAAATGCGTTTTTAATGCTTTAGCTGAGTACGAATCAGCCGCAAAAGGCAATAAAGGCATTAAAAACATAAAAGGAGAGTTTGTTTTTTTAAACCATTTAGACGGCCTTAACGCAATAAAACAAATGGGTCTAAATACAGATTTTTCTTTTTTTGAAAACTCTACTCGTAGAGAACTTATTTTAAAAGAAAAAAGAGACGTTTTAATAGTGAAGATAACACGAATGCCCTCAGAACCTTGTCCTGACGGTTTTTTATCTGATTCTAAAGGAAACTACTGGGAAATGTGCATTGATAAGCCAAAAATTAAAAGAGAGTTTTCTCCTCCCGACAATATTGTGAGACATACAATAAGTCAGGGAGCAGAATCAGGTTGGTACATAAATATAAACCATGATTGGGTATTACAAAGTAAAGGAAATGTAATTACAGTTTTATTAGGTCAGGACGATTTACAAAAATCTGATATAGATATTGTAATGTCAAAAGCTATTCTTTTTCCTTGGAGAATAGTAAACATGCCTTTTGAGAGTGAGTATCCTGGGAACAGAACGTGGAACAAAGATTCAGCACAGAAGAAAATAGACCCAGTACAGGGAGACTGTCCTACTTGGTTATCTCTACTGGAGCATTGTGGGGAGTTTTTAAATGATCCTGTAAAAGAAAATTCTTGGTGTCAAGAAGCGGGTCTCTTAAAAGGCAGTGAGTATCTTTTAATCTGGTTTGCTGCAATGTTTCAAAAACCTCTTGAGCCTTTACCTTATCTGTTTTTTGTAGGAGAACAGAATACAGGCAAATCAACTTTACACGAGGCAGTAGGAAATTTTTTGCTGAATAAAGGATATTCAAGAGCAGACAATGCTCTAACAAACAAAGGAGGTTTTAACTCAGAAATAGCCAACTCTGTTTTATGTGTTGTAGAAGAAACAGATCTTAGAAAAAACAGTGAAGCCGCAAACAGAATAAAAGACTGGGTTACAGGTAAGACGATAAGTATAAATGAAAAATATAAAACAGTTTACGATGTTAAGAATTCGACCCACTGGATTCAGTGCGCAAACGATTCTAATTACTGTCCTTTATCCTCAGGAGACACCAGAATAGTTTTCTGCAGAGTGGGTAAATTAAAACAAGAAATACCTAAGAGTGTTTTATATGAAAAATTAGAAAAGGAGGCTCCTGCTTTCTTATATCTGCTGTTAAACATTGAGATTCCAGAACCTGAAGGCAGGTTGGCAATTCCATGTTTGGATACTTTTGAGAAAAAAGAAATGGAGTTGAGCAAGTTAAATGATTTAGAAGTTTTTATAAAGGAGAACTGTTTTGAAGTTTTAGGGAAGGAAATACCTTTTGAAGTCTTTTATGATAGGTTTTACTCTTGGCTGCCTGTAGACAAAAGAGCAGTTTGGTCTGTGAATAAAGCAGCAAGGTCTTTTCCTAAAACTGGTTTTTTATGTAAAGGTAGAAAAGGAAAAAATAATCAAACTGTTTTAGGGAATATTTCTTTTGAAGATGAAAAACCAGAAAAATTTTACTATAGAACTAATACTTTAAACGGAAGGATAGAAAAACATGAAAGAGATTAAAACATCAATTGATATTGAAACTACGGGATTGGATTGGTTCAATCACGAAATAATACAAATAGCTGTTGTACCCTTTGAGAATTTTAAACCTGTGGGTAAGTTTGTATCTTATGTTAAACCTTTAAAGCCAGAATTAGCGACAAAAGAAGCTATGAAGGTCAACAGGTTAAATTTAGAAGATTTGAAAAAAGCACCCACACCTTTTCAAGTTAAAGGCATGTTTTTAAATTGGAAAAATGAAATGTTTGGAGAAGAGACTATTTTTGCTCCTTTAGGTTGTAACTATGGCGGCTTGGATGGACCTATGTTAAAATTATTTTTTAGTTCTGATATTTATGATTTGCATTTTAGCCATAGAGTATTAGATATAACATCAATAGGTCGATTTTTAATTGACACTGGAGACATTGAAAAAGTAGGTTTTACGAATCTATTAAAATATTTTAACGTAGAATGTCCAAATATGCATGATGCATATTCAGACGCTGTAGCTACAATAGAAATTTATAAAAAAATGGTAGAGATGAAAAAAGCGGTTTTATAACCGCTTTTCCTCCCACAACCTTATTAAATCAGATATACTATTACATATAGGTCTAAGACTTGTTTTTATCCCTGAAAGAGCCCGTACACTCTTTACACTCTCTTCTGTATGGTCTTTATACGTAGACCAGCCAAAAAGATAGACTGCCCAAAACATACATATTTTTTCGTATTTTTTTACATCCTTTCCAGCTTTAAGAATGGCATAAAAGATTTTATCTGATTCAGTACGTTTTAAAATTTCGCCTGCATACAGCCAGTCATGCACCAGTGCCGCTTCTGTAAAACGTGGATCGTCTGGATTAAACATTAATCGAAACACCCAAGGAATAGAAGCAAGGTCTGTCACAAAGCCTCTGGGTACAATAACTAATATTCCATTAATATAAATTTTAAAATCTGATACCAGTTTTTTCTCTGGTAAACCAGATTCCTTAGACACAGAATCTAACTTTTTCAGATTTGGAAACTCTTTTGCTAAAATTGAAATCATGTTACTAACCTCGGATCAGTGATTAAACTATAATATTGTCTACCATAAACATTTATTTTACAAGACCAGAATTTATATCTTTTGTTACAACCTAAGTGAAAAGAATAAGCTGCACCGTTCCAATAAACTCCATATTCTTTAAAGCCTGCCTCTAAAGCACACTTGAAAGAATAAACAATATCTATTTCGCCATCGGCCAGGTCTAAATAATGATCTCCTGCCAATCCGTTAGAATGAGACTTGGAGCTGTGCACTCCGGTCGTGATACCGTTTTTTATTAAATAAACTCTGCGATTTAATAGTTTACGAAAGTGGTCATATCTTAACACTAACTCTATTTTTACATCTTCAATATTTGACCCAGTCGCCTCTATTTCGGACTGGGGAAAAAACTGTATTTTGTTAAAATCTGACTTAATCATACTTAAACCATCCTTTTAATTCTCCCATTCTGCTCCATGGCAGAACCACACTCCATTATAATGTATAAACTCTGCTGCGCCAAAGTGCCTTATTGATAGCCAATAATAGTTGCCTGGCGCACCATATCGCACTCCAGCGAGTAAATTTGACGCTTTTAGTATTTTCACCGTTTGCCCATTTTCAACGCCCGTTGTGCCGAGTATTATTTCTTGAGCATTGACTCTTCCCCCGCAGATATAAACTCCTTTGGTCGGATTCAGCGTTTGA
>LSQX01099871.1_pt1 | contig 22507 bp, 21 predicted proteins | sample 654561 | NCBI WGS metagenome assembly LSQX01 (sample SAMN04489861, study PRJNA283612) | anaerobic digester metagenome | isolation source: 4 biogas reactors fed with cattle manure at either 37C or 55C with and... | place: Denmark: Kongens Lyngby | collected 2014
GAAGGATTCAAAAAAACAACTATACTAACAGTGTCACTTTTTCTAAGGTATATGCCCCTGCAGTTGAGACAAAAGACCCTTTTCTTTGGACATCTGGCTGATAAGGTTTCACTTAGCACCCTTTTTGGCTATGAATGTAGGAATTGAGAAGTTGAGAGGTGCGTTTGTCCCATGTTGACAATAAGGGGGGCAACAGCTATATTTTACCTCGGCTCAAAAGCTGACGGGTAGTAGCGCAGGGGCTAGCGCACCTGGTTCGGGACCAGGGGGTCGGAGGTTCAAATCCTCTCTGCCCGACAAGGCAACAACAGACGTAAGAACTCTCCATATCTGACAAACAGACAAGGAGAGTTTTTTTTATCCGATCTGGTTGTCTCCTATTGTCCGTTCGCAGCTCTGATGTTGGGTGGTGTTCAGAGCCTTCTCCTTCACTCCAAATGCAAAGTACAGGATGTGACCTATCCAGACGATCCCGAGGATGATCTGTCCGATTAGGATCTGACGCAACATGACAAAGCCAAATATCATCACAGCTGTGACGGTGAGCATGACTCGGATCTTGTTGCCACGTGTCATGCCTTGCTTGTTTATGTAACTTTCCAGGTTGTTTTTGTAGAGTTTGGTGTTTTTGAACCACCTGTCAAGCTTTTCAGAACTCTTGCCGAAGCAGATGAAGGCGAGCAGTAGGAAGGGAAATGAAGGGAGCAGCGGTATTACGGCCGCCAAGGCCCCAAGACCGATTCCTACAAAAGCCAAAAACAGATATACATATTTCATGCGTTCCCCTTCAATGGTGTTAGAAATGCCTAACAATGATAATCCTACAGGTTTGCTTCCTAACCTGTCAAGAACTGAAAGGAGAGGAAGGTCATCTGGGAACTTGCTTTTTCCTAGCGTATTTGTGAAAAGAGTCAGGTCTGAGTGCGCTTTTTCTCTTGCCTTTGGAGTCAAGGTGGCTGATAGTGATTAAAGAGAGCAAGACTGATGGTTCTCTCCATAAAACAAGCCTGTAGAGAGGTTCGCTATGTCCTTTACCCTACCTGAGTACCATGCGCCGGATTTTTCCCTCAACCAGTTCCGACAGAGTGCAGATGTTTCCCTGCAAAGGGCTTCCAGAGACGGTGTGGCACCTTTAGGGTTTCACAGCACATCTATGTTTCCCGAATACTTCAAGGTAGGGGGCACTTGGCTGCTTGCTGAAGAGAGTAGGATGGATTGCCTGGTCGTCCTCGATGACAGCGGGAGAGTGCAGGTTGTTGAAGGTCGGCGAATCAGGAAGGGGGATCGTGTCGTTCTGGGAAGGACCGAACGTGGGGAGGAGGGCATATATGTCCATGCCACAGGCTTCCTCCCTCCAGAAGAGTCCCATGACGATAAGTTTGTCTTCCGCACAGGCCGATCGCGGGAGACCGCCTTCTCCAGGGACTATGACAAGCTGTACGAGCTGTTGGAATACGAAAAGGAACATGGCAACATTGTCTTTGTGCTTGGTCCTGCTGTTGCCTTTGACAATGACTCGAGGCGAGCGATGCAACTGCTCATAGAGAATGGCTATGTTGATGGCATCCTCGCAGGTAACGCCCTTGCTACCCATGACCTTGAGGCAGGATATTTCAAGACCGCCCTGGGACAGAACATATACACTCAGGAGAGTATGCCCAATGGACACTACAATCATCTGGATGTCCTGAATATGGTTCGTGAATACGGCTCCATCGAAACCTTCATCGAGAAGAAGAACATCAAGGATGGGATAGTCTATGCGATGATGAAGCAGAAGAAGAGCCTGGTCCTTGGAGGGTCGATACGTGATGACGGGCCGATGCCGGAGGTCTACGCGAATGTATACGAGGCGCAGGACGCCATGAGGGCTGTCATTCGCAAGGCTACTACAGTGATAAGCCTCGCTACCCAGCTGCACTCCATAGCAACAGGCAACATGACCCCCTCCTTCAGGGTCGTCGACAAAAAGGTCCGCCCGGTTTTCATCTATAGCGTCGATATCTCAGAGTTTGCAGTAAACAAGCTCAAGGACAGGGGAAGTCTCAGCGCAACGGGCATTGTGACCAACGTGCAGGACTTCATCGTCAACGTTGCAAAAGGTTTGCATGTTGGCAAGCTTTAGGTAAAAATCCTACCCGATGTCCCAGTTCATGTAGATGCTCTTCTTCTGCAGGTACCCTTCAAGGCCGTGTTTTCCGTCCTCTCCGCCGAGGCCGCTGAGTTTATGCCCGGTGTGGAAGCCGTTGAGGAGCTCCCCGCTCTGCCTGTTTACGTATATCTCCCCGAATTCCAGCTCTCTGGTGGCACGCATGATGTGTTTTGCGTTGTTGGTGAACAGGAACGCCGACAGTCCGTACTCGCTCTCATTTGCACAGGTGAGGGCCTCATCAAAGGAACTTACCTTGAGTATGGGGATAATAGGGCCGAAAATCTCCTCTTGCATGAGGATGTTCCTGTTGTCATTCACTTCAAATACCATGGGGAAGAACCAATTTCCTTCCGGGTACCGATGCAGCAGCTTTTCAATATACTCCTCTTGCCCTCCGTCATATAGGATCCTCGCACCTTGCTCGCTAGCACGCCCTGCCATATCTTCCAGCTTCTCAACTTCAGTTTTGCTGACCTGGGGGCCCATGTCGACCTGCTCATCAAAGCTTGAGCCTGTCCGTAGAGCCCCTACACGGAGGAGGAACTTAGCCAAAAAATCATCATAGACACCCTGGTGAATGTACATCCGTTCGTTACATGTGCATATCTGTCCGCCGTTTCTGAAGCGGGAGACAATGGCACTTTCAACGGCCTTATCCAAATCCGCATCCTCGCAGACTATGAAGGGGGCGTTGCCTCCTAGCTCCAGCCTTAATGCAGTAATGTTTTCAGATGCTGCCTTGAATATCTTTCTCCCAGTATCGGTACTCCCCGTCAGGCTGACCAGCCTGGTGAGCTTGTCGGAGACCAAGGCGCTGCCTACCTCAGCCCCCGAACCTGTAATGAAGTTGAGCACTCCGGGGGGAAGGGAGGAGTCAGAGGCCAGCTGGGCGAACCGCATTACAGTAAGGGGTGTCTGCAGAGGGGGTTTTACCACCATGGTGTTCCCTGTGACCAAGGCGTTTCCCACCTTGCGCGCCATAAGCAGCAGAGGGAAGTTCCATGCAAGAAGTGCTACGGTAACCCCGTAAGGGACCCTTTCGATCCAGAGCCTTTCATCCTTATGCTCGGAAGTGGTTATCTCCCCTTCAATTCTTCTTGCCGATTGTGCCGCATAGGTCAGGTACGCTATGGCTCCCTCAACTTCACCCCTTGCTTCCGAGAGGATTTTCCCCTGTTCGGTTGCTAGCAGACGGGCAAGGTCCTCGCTGTTGCACTCAAGGATTGCCGAGAGTTCCCGCAAATATCCAGCCCTTTGTTCGGCAGGTTTTCTAGCCCACTTTCCGCTTGCCCGGTCTGCCGCTACAAGAGCATCATGGGCATCAGAAGCGTTGCCCAGAGCAACACTGCCGATGACCCTCTGGTCCAGAGGGCTGTATACCTTGCTGGTTTTGCCGGTTTTTCCTTCTCTTTGCTGAGACTCTATATAAAGCTTGAAATGGTTCATTGATGCTCCCTTGTATCTGGTCTTGAGTTATAGCATACCATTAAAAGGTTGCTACGTCAAAAATTAGCAGTTCTGTGCAAGGATAAGCTGTAGGGTGTGGCGTCGGTTCGTTTTTCCAGGGAGATGAGTATGATGAGCAGGTTTTGCCCTTTTCTTGTTATTACGCCTTTGCGTAGCATGCTTGACTTCTCCACCTGTAAGATCCTTGCAAGGTCATCAGTCCTGTAGGTATTTTCAACCTGGAGTGTGTTGAGCAATGCTTGGGTGTAGTGAGTATGGGTATGCATCCTGATTCCAGGATACGTCAGTTTCTGGGAACCGTCCAGATCCTTTTTGGACCATGATAGCAGCTACTTGACGTGTTTGTTGCTGCAGCTTCCCTCGGTTTGGTTGCAATGGCCCTTCTTCTCCCTTTTCGTTTGGTGTAAGATAGGGCATCTACACAACTGAGGAGCTTTCATGCAGTACTCCCTTCTTGCCCTCGATCTCGACGGCACCCTTACCAACAGCCAGAAACAAGTTACTCCCAGATCTAGAAAGGCCATAGAGGCTGCTTTGGATTTGGGTGTCTGTGTCACCCTCGCCAGCGGACGGCCCGTTTTGGGTATGGAGCCGCTTGCACGCGAGCTTGGATTATTCTCCCACAATGCCTACATCCTGGCATACAACGGAGCTCAGCTCATCAAGTGTGAGACCAATGAGGTGGTCTGGGAGAGGACAGTGAGCCTTGAGGCAATAGAGATTGCCTTCGCTTATGCCAAAGCCAACGGCCTTGCTTCACTGTCCTACGACCACGAGGGGATCATCACAGAGATGCCTGACGATCAATTTGTACATAAGGAAGCGTATAACAACACCATCCCTATCAGAAGGGTGGACGACCTGTTGGCTGAGGTGACCGCAGACCAGCCTAAAGTCATGATCGTAGGTGAGCCCTCCCTTCTCGTTACAGCACAGAAGGAGTTGCAACCCCTGCTCGGGGACAAGGCAGATGTTTTTTTCAGCGAGCCCTGTTTTTTGGAGATTACAGCAAAGGGTGTTCAGAAGGCTGCGTCGTTGGATGTCCTTCTCTCCCTGCTGGGGCTGGACCGCTCAAATCTTATGGTTGTGGGTGACGGGTTGAATGACGTTCCCATGCTGGGCATAGCAGGCCTGGCCGTGGCGATGGACAACTCATCGGATGAGGTAAAGGCCCATGCCCATGTGGTGACTGCCTCCAACGATGAGGATGGGGTTGCCCTGGCGATAGAGAAATATATTCTAGGTGCAAGGTAGGATATTTCGGATTTTGCCGGGCTGTCAACAAAATGTCATTTTTTATCACATCCTTGATGGAATGCACCCATTTCCTCTTATTTTTACCGAATAACTAACTTTCAAATACCAAATCTTGTGTTACAATGCGTGGTATATATCATGTCACCTATTTTAAGGAGGATTACATGAAAAAAGTATTAGTGCTCTTGATGGTGTTGCTTGTAGCAACAACTATGTTTGCACAGGGAGCCAAAGACGCTCCTGCAGAAACAAGCGGAAAACCGACCATCCGTCTGCTGACCGATGCCACAGGTATCGACGACAAGTCCTTTAACGCAGCGGCTTGGAAAGGTATCGTAACATTCTATGGTGATACAGTGGAAAACCCTGCTAACCGTGGAAAACTGTATGATGTGGTGACAGCCCAGACTCAGGATATGTACATTCCCAACCTGCGCCAAGCTGCAGATGAAGGTTACGATATTATCATGGTCACAGGCTTTACGTGGGCAGACGCCCTTGGAGAAGTCGCACCTCAGTATCCTGAGCAGCAGTTCGTCATTGTTGACGTTAACTGGGTCGGTCATCCTAACGTGCAGGAATTTATCTACAGTGAAGAGGAAGGCTCTTATCTTGTCGGGCTGGTTGCAGCTTTGCAGGCCAAGGAAGACGGAATAAGCAATCCTAAGTTTGGTTTTATCGGTGGAGTCCCCGGAAGTACCATCACCAAGTTTGAGATGGGCTACGTACAGGGAATCCTCTCCGTATTCCCCAATGCTTCGATCGTCGACTACTATGCAAATGACTGGGGCAAGCCCGAACTGGCCAAGGCCCAGGCAAAGAACTGGTACGACAGTGGAGTCTACTGCATCTTCAGCGCGGCTGGCGGAACAGGTAACGGTACCATCGCCCAGGCCAAGGAGTACAGGAACCAGGGTAAGAACGTATGGGCAATTGGCGTCGATAGCGACCAGTTCTCTGACGGTCTCTATACCGATACCAAGAGCGCTGTCCTTACCTCCATGCTCAAGCGCGTAGAGAACTCCTCTTTGAAGGTTCTCCAGGAAGCTCAGGACAAGACCTTTAAGGGTGGAGTTGTGGAAATGGGTATGGTAGACGACGGTGTCGGCTACTCCCAGGCCAACCCCGAACTCTCCAAGGCTGTCATCAAACAGGTAGAGGCTGCAAAAGCTGATGTCATCTCCGGAAAGATCAAGCTGTACAAGACCTACAAGGACGCACTTGCAAATGGTGCTGCTCCAAAGGGACTTTCTGCTCTTGATGACTAATTGTTGTGAAGCCGGCAGGTATCTGCCGGCTCTCTTCCTGGTCATTGGAAACAGTGACCAGAGAGAGAGCTTGTAAGGAGCTGAGGGTGAGTGAATACGCGATTGAAATGATGGGCATCACCAAGACCTTCCCTGGGGTCATTGCCAATGACAAGGTAAACCTGCAGGTTCGTGAGAAGGAGATCCATGCCCTTCTTGGTGAGAACGGAGCGGGAAAATCCACTCTGATGTCCATTCTGTTCGGAGCCTACAGTGCTGATAGCGGGACCATCTCGATTCATGGAAAGCAGATTGAGATCAAGAACCCCAACATTGCCACTGAGTTGGGGATTGGAATGGTGCACCAACATTTCAAGCTGGTGCAGAACTATACGGTTACGGAGAATATTGTCCTTGGTATGGAACCCACCAAAATGGGTGGGATCCTCGACCTGGGTACAGCTGGCAAGCGTGTCGCCGAGATAAGCAACAAGTATGGCCTCGCTGTGGACCCTTCCTCCATCATTGAGGAAATTACGGTCGGGCAGCAGCAGCGTGTGGAGATCCTCAAGACACTCTACCGCAATGCAAACATCATTATATTTGACGAGCCGACTGCGGTGCTGACCCCGCAGGAGGTAGACGAGCTGATGGACATCCTCAGGCTGCTGCGTGAAGAGGGGAAGACCATCATCCTCATCACCCATAAGCTCAAGGAGATCAAGGATGTCGCAGACCGGTGTACTGTCCTGAGAAGGGGCAAGTACATAGGGACAGTGGATGTCGCTTCTGTAACCGAGCAGGATCTGGCTGAGATGATGGTAGGGCGTTCGGTCAATTTTGAAATTGACAAGCCGGAGATGGAGGCAGGCGAGGTTGTACTCTCCATGCAGAATGTTTTTGTCGAAAACTCCTCAGGCCTGGAAAAGGTCAAGGATCTGAGTCTGGATGTCTGTGCCGGGGAAATCGTAGGTATTGCCGGTGTCGATGGCAATGGGCAGACAGAGTTGCTTGAAGCGATTATCGGCCTCACACCTACGAGCAAAGGCTCTATTTTCCTTGATGGCGAGGAGATTACCCATCTGACCATCAGGGATCGCATAGAACGCGGGCTGGGGTATATCCCCGAGGACAGGCATAAGTACGGCCTTGTCGGACAGTTCTCCATCTATGAGAACTGTGCGTTGAAGAACTACTATCAGGACATCTATAGGAACAAGTATGATCTGTTGGATTTTGCCAAGATGCACTCCGATGCCGAAGTTCTTATCGAACAGTTCGACATACGTGCGGGGGAAGGGGCGCTGACCCCTGCCGCCTCCCTCTCCGGAGGTAATCAGCAGAAGGTTATCGTGGCAAGGGAGATCTCCCTGTCGCCAAAGGTCCTGGTTGTAGCGCAACCGACCCGTGGTCTGGATGTAGGGGCCATCGAGTATATTCGCAAGCGCATCATAGAGGAGAGGGGAAAGGGCAGGGCAATCCTGCTGGTCTCCTTCGAACTCGATGAGATCATGAATCTCTGTGACCGCATAGCAACCATCAGTAAGGGGAGTATCGTAGCAGTGAACAGGCAACATGAGGTTACCGAGCGTGAAATAGGCATGATGATGGCAGGCTCGAAAAAAGAGGAGGCCATAGTATGATGCATGCAAAGCGGAAACAGCGGCTGTTGCAGTCTGATGCGGCAGTCTCTGTCCTGGTTGTCCTCTTGGGCTTCCTGTGCGGGACAATCCTCATAGCTCTGGTGGGAAAAAATCCCCTGAACATGTACAAGGCTCTCTTGCAGTCGGTCAGTGGCTATAATGTGGACAACGGCAAGATGAATGTCCGCTATATCGGGGAGACCCTCAACTATTCGGTCCCCTTCATCCTCTGCGGCCTCTCCATGGCCTTTGCCAACCGCGTCGGACTGTTCAACATCGGAGGAGAGGGGCAGTACATCATGGGGATGACCATGGCCCAGACCATAGCCTTGCTGGGGCCGGCCATTCCATACTTTCACTGGATGCTTGCAATCCTGGGAGCAGTGGTCGTCGGGGCGTTTTGGGGAGGAATCGTCGGTATTCTCAAAGCGAAATATGAGGTATCCGAAGTCGTTTCCACCATCATGCTCAACTATATAGCTCTTTACCTCTCCAGGATCATCTGCTTGCAGCTTCCTGGAGCGACCACTTACAAGACAGCCAACTTCCCGGAGACCGCCCTGATAGGAAACAGTTTCTTTCAGAAAATCACCAACAACTCAATGTTGAACAACGGTATCTTCATGATGATAATAGCTGTCTTGCTTTATTGGTTCATCATGGAGAAGACAAGCCTTGGCTACGGCATGCGAGCCACAGGATTCAATAAGGAAGCTGCACGGGCCAGTGGTATCCCGGTAGTGAAGAGCATCGCCCTCTCCATGGCCATCAGCGGGGCCTTTGCCGGACTCGCCGGAGGGATAGTGGCCCTAGGATCCTTCAAGTACGGACGGGTGCTCTCCGGGATGGACAACTATGGCTTCGAAGGCATTGCAGTTGCCTTGGTCGGTAACTCCACTGCCTTGGGCACGATGCTTGCCGGATTTTTATTCGGCATGCTCAAGAATGCGCAGGCCCTGATGCAGAGCAAGCAGATACCCAAAGAAATCACCTTTATCATCCAGGGTCTCATCGTCATTTTCATCGCCTTGCGTTCGGCCTTGAAACTCTATCAGGAGTACATGGACAAACGCTCCCTGCAGAAGGAGGTAGGTGTAAAATGAGTATGATACTTGGAATGTTCCCTTCAATCCTTATGATAGTGGCTCCCATTCTCATCACGGCCATCGGTGGGATGATCTGTGAGAAGTCGGGAGTTGTCAACATCGCCCTCGAAGGCCTTATGGCCATCGGGGCTTGCACGGCCGCCTCAGCCCACGTTTTGATGGAGAGCGCTGGAGTTCCCCACCAGATCTCCATTGTCCTCGCACTCGTTTCTGGAGCCTTTGCCGGGGGTGCCTTCTCGCTCATCCACGCAGTGGCCGCTATCAACCTCAATGCGGACCAGACGATCAGCGGTACCGGTATCAACCTGCTGGCTAGCGGGGCTACGATCTTTGCCTCACAGATCCTTTTCTCAGCCGACCGGACCCGTGAGTTCAGGATGGGAATGCAGACTGACTTCATGGGAATCTATCCTACAGCCTACATCGCCATCGCCGTGGTGATCCTCTCCTGGTTCATGCTCTACAAACTGCCGTTTGGAATGCATTTGCGCGCCTGTGGAGAGCATCCCAGTGCTGCAGAAAGTGTGGGTGTCAACGTCAAGAGGATGCGATATTTCGCAGTTTTGTCCAGTGGTGTTCTGGCAGGTCTTGCAGGAGGGTGTGTCGTCCTGACCCAGACCATCCAGTATACCTCCAATACTATTAACGGTCGGGGTTTCATCGCCTTGGCGGCGGTCTCTTTTGGCCGTTGGAAACCTCTTGGTGTCTTGGGTGCTGCGTTCCTCTTCGGAGCAGCCCAGGCATTTGCCATCATAGCAAACAACATTCCTGCCCTGCGGGTCCTGCCTACTGAAGTGTTCAATATCCTGCCCTATGTGACCACCTTGGTCGCACTGGTCCTGTTCAGCGGAAAGAACTATGCTCCGCGTGCTGCAGGAAAGCCATATGAGAAGGGGGCCTCCTGATGACAGCCCACAACAAGGCAGAAAAAGGTGAGATCGCTCCTATAGTCCTTGCTCCGGGTGACCCCTTACGCGCAAAGTTGGTTGCAGAAAACTTTCTCACTGATTCCCGTCTTGTTACCGATGTGCGAAATGTACTGGGGTATACCGGGCACTATAAGGGCAAGGAGGTCAGTGTCCTCGCTACCGGCATGGGAGGACCCTCGTGCGGGATCTACAGCTATGAACTCTTTACTGAGTATGGTGTTGAAGCGATTATCCGAATAGGCACCTGCGGAGGCTTCCAGCCTGAGATAGGGGTTGGCTCTCTTGTGCTTGCGATGACTGCCAGCACTGATTCTGCCTGGGCACACCAATACAACCTGAAGGGTACGCTCAGTCCAGCCTGCGACCCTTCCCTGTTGCTGAAGGCCATAGGGCACGCTGTGGCCTTGGGATTCCCGCATCATGCGGGAATGGTCTTTTCCAGTGACCTGTTCTCCTCCTACAATGCCTTGGGCGAAGATAGCTGGAAGGGGTGGGCACGTATGGGAGCCCTCGCCCAGGATATGGAGAGCTATGCCCTCTATGCTACAGCAGCCTGGTGCAAAAAACGCGCCCTCTCCATCCTGACCATGACCGACAGTTGTGTGACGGGAGCAGGCCTTGATGATGCTGATAGGATGAGTGCCCTCTACCCCATGATAGAGTTGGCACTTGAAACTGCCTGGGAGGCCCTATGACGTTTCTTGAGGCGATGCAGGGGCGTTTTGCCTGCAAGCTTTATTCTGAGCAGAAGATACAGGAGGCGGACCTCCTCTCTATCTTGGAGTATGGCCGGCTCACACCGACCTCCTTCGGTCTGGAGATGTGGTCCTTTCATGTCGTGGAGAATCAGGCTATGCGCAAGCAACTCTACCATGCCTGCTTTGATCAGACCTCGGTTTTGAGTGCGCCCCTGAGCATAGTAACCCTTTCCAGACCGGCATCTTTTCTCCATCCCGATGGAAAGTGGGTCAAGGGTCGCGGTGCCCGCTTTCCCGGATCCCTTTCCGATTTCGTCGAGGACTATCGCCCGTATTACAACTTCCTGGTAGAAGAGGGGCGGCTTGAAAGTTGGTCACGTAGCCAGGGCTACCTTGCTGTGGCCAATATGATGACAGGTGCTGCGGCCTTGGGGATCCAGAGCTGTGCCATAGAGGGCTTCGACGAGGATTCCGTGCTCAGCCTGTTGGCACTGGACAGGCAGGAGTGGATAGTCTCCATGGTCATCCCTTTCGGTTATCCGGCCGAGCCCGCGCGTCCTAAGATTCGTGCAAGCATAAAAGAGCTCGTGGTGCGCCACCGCTAGCTTCAGTCCAGCTGTAGCAGAGCCTGGTCGAAGAGCGACCAGAAGCGGGTGGTGTCCGCCATCTTGGCAACGAGGACACCGCCTTCCTTGCAATCCTTGCCCCTCAGTGTTTTTCCATATGACGCTTCGTCGGTGAGCTCTACTGATACTTCATGTCTCTCGTAGGAAAATATGCTCGGATCCGTCAGGTATGCTATGCAGAGAGGGTCATGCATGGCAGGGTATCCGGCACCTCTTTTCCGGTAGTTTTCCATATAGGTGTCCATACAGTCGCAAAACAATTTAGCACTCTTTCCTTCAAAGGTCTTGTAGCGTGCCAGGGCTTCTGGGGAGAGGGTGACCTTGGTTGTGCAGTCAAGGGGGAACATCACCAGAGGGGCCTTGCTGGAGAAGACTATCTGGGCGGCCTCCGGGTCTGCATAGGTATTGAACTCGGCATCGGAGGTGACATTGCCCCCTATGAACGAGCCTCCCATAAGGACGATCTCCTTGACCAGGCTTATGATCCCGGGCTCTTGCTGCATAGCGAGGGCTATGTCGGTCAGGGGACCGACAGGGACCAGGGTTATCTGGTGGGGATGTGCCATGACGGTGTCGATGATGAACTGGATTCCGCTTCCCTTTTGTCCCTGCTGGCGTTTTCTCGGTTGGAAGACGGGCCCGTCGAGCCCGCTCGCTCCATGAAATTCCCCGGCATGAATGCGGTCTCTCTTCAGGGGGCGGGATGATCCTGAGTATACGGGAGCCTCTATGCCGACCACTTCACAGACATTGAGAGTGTTCTCAAGGGTTTTGTCCAGACTGACATTACCAGCGGTGGCAACCAGGCCCTCCAGACGGATGGATTTTGATCCTGCTGCGAGGATGATGGCTGCGGCATCATCTAGGCCTGTATCTACATCAAGGATGACTCTTTTCATGTAAAACTCCTTCTGTCGTTTGGGAAGCTACTGCAACCACTGTTGCTATGACTGTCGGCAACAGTCCGGCTAGCACCTGAAACCACTGGGGAAAGGCAGGGATGGCTAAAGAGGGAGCTCTTTGTATAGGTTCCATTGGCTTTCCTTTCTGTACAACAACTCATGCATGGTATCACAACAAATATAACGGATAAAGGACAATCGCCGGATTCCGCCTGGAAACATCGTCTGAATGGCTGTAGCAAACGTCCTGTTTGCAAGAAACGACAGGGTGGGTATGCCTTTGTCTCCCCGCCGGCCTGTTTCTGTGGAAAAACATGGGAGAGTTGTGGTAATATCATCCCTATGAGAATTATACAAACAGCAGTTGGAAAGAATCAGGTCCCTTTGACAGGCTACCTTCAGGATTTTACCCAGGATGGGGGGATTCGTAATATCAGGCCTACGGTGGTCATATGCCCCGGAGGAGGATATCGCTTTCGTTCGGAGAGGGAGCGTGACCCTGTTGCCCTGCACTTTCTCTCAATGAGCTATAATGTCTTCATACTGGACTATTCGGTACAGAAAAACGCCTCATCACTGAATCCCCTTATTGAGGCAAGTGAAGCTATCGTCAAGATTCGAGAGCATGCCGTTGAGTGGATGTGTGACCCGCATGGGATAGCCATCATGGGCTTTAGTGCAGGCGGTCATCTCGCAGCATCGCTTGCTGTGTTGCATGACCATGCGCGTCTGGCAGAACTTACAGATACCAAGGGAGGGTTGAACCGCCCCGATGCTGCCATCCTCTGCTACCCTGTCATCTCAACCAAGGAAGAGATCTGCCATAAGGAGAGTGCAGACTGGGTCAGCGGGGGCAGCGAGGAGGACCGCAAGCTGTTGAGTCTCGAGGACCAGGTCACCGAAACTTCGGTCCCCTGCTTCATCTGGCATACGGTTACAGACGCTTCTGTCCCTGTGGAGAATAGCATGCACTTCGCCTCGGCCCTCAAGGCAAAGGATATCCCGTTTGCATTGCACCTCTTCACTGAAGGCAATCATGGGCTTTCTATGTGCAACCATGAAGTAGGGACCCCCCATCAAGGGTGCCAGGCTTGGGTAGGGCTCTGTTCGACCTGGCTCAATGACAGGTTTGAGCACGAGCTATAGGTTCTCCAGTATTCCTTCAGCAGCCCGGATCCCGCTCGCCCAGGCACCGGTTATACCTCGGCTGGTGCCTGCCCCATCTCCTGCAAACCACACATCCTCAGTGACACGGAAGTGCTCATCGAGATAGGAGGGTTTGTTGGCGTAGAGCTTGATCTCAGGGTAGTACATGATGGTAGAGGGGTGCAAAACCCCCGGGACGATGGTATCGAGGTTTTTCATCGCTCTCCAGATCGAGCGTAAGATCTTAGCAGGGATTGCAAGGGAGATGTCTCCTGGACAGCACGTTTTCAGTGAAGGCTCAAAGTCGTAGAGGTCTCCGCTGAAGCTGTCCTCCTTGCTTCTGGACCCGAGACGGAAATCACCTACACGTTGCATAAGAGGCTTGCCTCCTCCCATGAGGGCCGCCTGGAGGCCGAGATTCTCGGCAAAGGCCTGTCCGCTCGCCAGCGGTTCGGTGAAGCGTACGGTCTTGAGGATGGCGAAGTTTACCAGTCCGTTGTCGTTGTGCTTGTCCGGTGAGAAAGCGTGTCCGTTGACCGAATGCCACTGATCACCCCTGTTTGTTGCATAGCGCTCACGTACTACGTGTGCATTTCCGCTGTTGGTGCAGAAAGTCCTCACCTTGTCCGGGAAGTAGAACTTCGGGTCATAGTAGTCTTTTACAATAGGGTAGTGCTCGATGCGAGTCTCGATCCTCAGTCCGATATCAACAATGTTGTCGACAAAGGGGACTGAGAGGGTGTGCATGAGATCCTGGAGGAAGTGGAATCCCTTCCTCCCTGGGGCAACCAGAAGTTTCTTATACCCAATCTCTCTCTTCTCTGTAGTGATGAATTGGGCCTTTTTGTCTATGCTCTCCATCGCTTCGCCCAAGGCGAGCTCTATACCTAGCTCCTCCAGTTTTACCAGCAGTTCCTTGATGAGGCGAAGACCTCCGTCGGTGCCCAGATGTGTCTGCCTTATATCCAGGAGGGTGCACCCCAAACGTTCTGCCCTTTTCTGGTAGATGGCTATGTTGGATTTGGCGAGGAAGGATGGCTGGAGGAACTCTATGACCTGGTCAAGATAGCGTTCGGCATCCGCAGCTTCCCAGTACTCCGTAGGAAATCCGATAGGGTAGGTGAAGTTCATCTTACAGTCGTTGCGCATACCCCCGGTGGAGGCTTTTTCCCTATCCAGCATGAGAACCTTGAGTCCGGGTCGCTCCTTGGCTATGGTGAAAGCCGCACCCATACCAGCAGGTCCGCTTCCAACAATGATGACGTCATATTTTTCCATCTGGTCCCTCCAAAGAAGTATGGAAGGTTTTTCCTTCCGTCCCATTATCCCTAATCTCCGGGCATTGGTAAAGCCCTGTTTGTTCTCGGAATATATTGTGTAATCGTAAAAAATAAGATATTGTACCTTAATAGGAATAATAGTTTGGAGCATACATGATGTACATGAACACGAAGCAAGCTGCCTTGCAATGGGGGATTTCTGAGCGCAGGGTCCGTATCCTCTGTTCTGAAGGAAGGATTGATGGGGTCACCCGCAATGGATGGGCTTGGAATATCCCCCTTGATGCTACCAAACCCTCCGATGGCCGTCAGTTACGCCATCAGAAGAATGTCGATATGCGCATCGGTGCTATGAACCTCTCCTCCCTGGAGAGTCTCAGAAGTGAGTTCCTCTCAGCTCGTAAGGATGAGCAGCAATTGAAGCTGACATATAGGACTTCAATCTTTAGGTTTGTCCTGGGTGTCTTTGCCTGCGAAGAGCTGGAAATGGGCAATGAGGATCTCGCACTGTTGTTTTCCGGATATTTCTCTCCGTCCGTCTCCTTTGACACCCAGCTGCTCGCCCTCAACACCCGCTCCCTATTGATGCGTTTCGCACAGGAGAACGGTCTCGGACCTGGATTTCGGAGGGTACAAGCAAACGCATTCTTTACCGAAAGAAGCTTGATCCAGCTCTATCAGTCCCTGCTGCAAGGCATCGACGATGAAGCCGCCTTAAGCTATAGGGAGCTCGACAGCTCGGAAATTGAGAAGGACGAGCCGGCTCTTCCTGTAGAGAGAAGAATGGAAATACTCATTCGTCAGTATGAGATGGATTGGAAATCACTGCACCCGCTGGTGCGTTCGCTCTTTTTGTTCGGTGAACTGCTTCGCATTCGTCCCTTCGGTCGCTATGATGTAGTCTTTGCCTCCTTGGCCCTAGCTGGGGAACTGCTTGCAAGCGGATTCCCGCCAGCTTTTGTTGATGTGGGCCAGGTGGACGAGTTCAAGGCATCTCTGATGCTTACCCGCACTCGGGGTAATTATCAAAACACGATGAGAATGCTTGAACAAGCGTTGCATCATGAAATTGCGCTGTATACGCGCAAGGAGAATATCTGATGGAATATGATTACTTTTTCCGAAACGCAACTATCGTGGACGGCTCGGGACAACCCCCCTTTGTAGGCGATGTTGCTATTAAGGATGATATGATAGTTAAGGTCTCCCAAGGGGGTGACAGCCCTTCCGGCACCGCCTTCGATGCCACTAACCTTGTCTTGTGTCCCGGCTTCATAGACATCCATGGCCACAGTGACCTGGAGGTTTTGCGAAACCCTTCCATGGACCCGAAGATTATGCAGGGGATAACCACGGAGGTTGCTGGAAACTGCGGGGTGGGGGTGTACCCTCTCTCCGATGAGAATGCAGCGCTGTATGAGCAGGCCCAGGATATACTCGGGCAGTATTCTCCCTTCACCTGGAAGAGCTTTGCCGAATATGCTGAAGTCGTAGGCCGGAAGGGAAGCGGCACAAACATGGCCTTTCTGCAGGGGCACAGCCCGCTAAGGTTCTTTGCTCTCGGTGGCAATGCCAACCGCCCTGCATCCGAAACTGAAGTCACCATCATGTGCAGCATGTTGGAGAAGAGCTTCAAGGAGGGTTGCATCGGGTTTTCCAGTGGCCTGTACTATGCGCCTTGTCTTTTTGCCGATAGAAAGGAACTGCTTGCTCTGCTGCGTGTTACCAAACAATATGACAGGCTTTTCAGTGTTCACTTGCGCTGCGAAGGCAACGATATCCTGGAATCGATCGAGGAGGTCCTGGACCTTGCACGCCTTACAGGGGTTCGCCTGGAGATCAGCCATCTGAAAGCTATTGGGAGGGTCAACCAGATACTGGTCCCCAAGATGCTCGCCATGCTGGAGCATGCCAGGATGGAGGGAATAGATGTGCTCTTCGACCAGTACCCCTATGAGTATGGCTCCACCAGCCTTTTCAGTTTGCTGCCTCCGCACTACCTCAGGCTCGATCGCGGCGACTTGCAAAAGCTCCTAAAGAGCCCCAAGGAACGCTCGGCCATCAAGGATGAGATGCAGGACCCGGACGGCTGGGACAGCCTGTATGAACTGTGTGGGTGGGATAGCATCACCGTCCTGAGCCTCGACAGCAACAAGCAGTATGAAGGCCTGAGCCTTACGGAGATAGCCAGCCTTAGGGCACAAGGTCCTTTTGATTCGTTCTTTGACCTGCTCATGGAAGAGGAGGGCACTGCTCTGATGATGGACATAACCCAGAGTCAGGACTCTGTAAAGCGGATCCTGAGCCATCCTCTGATGTGCTTTGGCACAGATGCCCTCTATGCAGGCGATAAGACCCATCCGCGCTCATTCCAAGCGGCTGTGCATCTTCTGGACAAGTACTGGAAGCAGCAGAACCTGATGCCTTTGGAGATGCTCATTAGCAAGATGACCCTGGAACCCGCATCCCGGCTCGGCCTTTCGGACCGAGGGAAGGTCATGCAGGGGTACAAGGCTGACCTTGTCATTTTTGATCCGGCCTCCCTTCAGGACAACTCGACAGAGAGCGACCCCTCTGCAAAACCTGACGGGATGGTCCTGGTCATGGTAAATGGAAAGCTCTCCTTTTTTGAAGGAGAGCTTACAGGTGTGTGTTCCGGATCCTTGCTGAAGAGTCACTCGTAGCGCTGGAGGAACTTCTTGGTCCTCTCGTTTTTGGGATGGTTGAACAGCTCCTCAGGCTTGCCTTCCTCGACTATGAGCCCATCATCCATAAAGATCACCCTATCGGAGATGTCCCTTGCAAAGGACATCTCGTGGGTGACGACAATCATCGTCATCTTTTCCTTTGCGAGGGTTTTGATGACTTTCAGTATCTCACCGGTGAGTTCGGGATCTAGGGCGCTGGTCGGCTCGTCAAAGCAGAGCACCTTAGGATTGAGGGCGAGGGCCCGTGCGATGGAGACCCGCTGCTGCTGGCCGCCTGAGAGGTGGCAGGGATACGCCTTTTCCTTGTCCTCAAGCCCCATCTTTACCAAAAGTTCCCTGGCACTCTTCTCAGCCTCGGCTTTTGTCATTTTAAGGACATGCATCTGGGCTTCGGTTATGTTACGCAGCACGCTCATGTGGGGAAAGAGGTTGAAGTTCTGGAATACCAGGCCGAAGTGCAGGCGTACCGCATGGAGGATATTCTTGGGTGCATAACGGACCTCTCCCTTGTCGTCTGTGCTGACCATGGTGTCCCCACAGACCTCTATTGTCCCTTTGTCTACGGTTTCTAGTTGGGTCAGACAGCGTAGAAGGGTGCTTTTTCCACTTCCAGAGGGCCCTATTACAGAGAGGACTTCGCCCTTGTTCAAGGTGAAGGAGATGCCTTTGAGAACTCCCAGTCCGTCAAACCCTTTTTCCAGGTCAGTTACTGATACGATCTGCATACTCCCTCCTAATTGTAGTAATTGAGTTTCGCCTCAAGCTTGTCGAAGCTTTTTGCGACGATGGCATTCATGATGAAGTAGAAGATACCCGCAATGAAGATGGGCATCGTGGAGAACTGTCTTGCCGAAGCATTTTGCGCGACCCGGAACAGTTCGGCGACTCCGATGGTCTGGGCAAGTGCGGTATCCTTTACCAAGGTGATGACCTCATTCCCCATTGCCGGGATGATGCGTTTGATCACCTGCGGCGTTACGACGTGGGTGAAGGTATGGATCTTAGAGAAACCAAGCACTTCACTCGCCTCAAACTGCCCCTTGGGTATCGACTGGATGCCTCCGCGGTATATCTCAGCAAAGTATGCAGCGTAGTTGATGACATACGCAACTATCACTGCAGTGAACCGGTCATAGGAAGCGCCTAGGATATAGTAAGGGGCGAAGTAGACGAATATGAGCTGCAAGATCAGGGGAGTCCCCCGCATGATCATGATATAAGCGTTGACTAGGGACGAGACTATGGGGTTTTTTGCCATTCTTCCCTTTGCAACCAGTACTCCCAAAGGCAGTGAGAAAATGAGGGTCAAGGCAAAGATCTTGAGGCTTGTTACGGTTCCTACCAGCATCTGCTGCAGTAGCTGTACCATGTGCTTCTCCTCTGAGGTAGTGATACATTCCACACTAGTGCGAGTGTGGTGAAAATTCAGAAAACGGTCTGAAACAAGAAACGGGGAGCCTAAGCTCCCCGTCATACTAGCGAATTATCTATTTTCCTACAACAGTGATGTCAGCACCGAACCACTTGGTTGCGATGGCTTTCAGCGATCCGTCGGCATCCATGGCTTTCATCTGTGCCCAGACTTCGTCTGCAAGCTTTTGGTCGCCCTTGCGGAACCCTACGCCATAGGCCTCCTTGGTGAGGTACTCATCAATGATCCTGAACTCCTTTCCACTGCGGTTGATGTTGTCGTTCGCCACCAACAGGTCGAGGATAAGGCCGTCAATGCCGCCGATCTCCAGATCCATCAGGCCTGTGAGATTCTCCTTGAACTCTACGACACTCTTGACTGATGCCTTGAATTCAGGGCTGTTGTCAAGGGCTTCAGATGCAGAAGATCCTGCCTGCAGACCGATGTTTTTCTTTGCGAGGGAGGCCAAGGTGGTATAGGGAGAGTCGCTCTTCACCACTACGACCTGTGCGTTGTTTACATAAGGAGGGGTAAAAGTCATCGCCTTGAGCCTGTCTTCGGTAATGGTGAAACCATTCCAGATGCAGTCGATGTTACCGGTGTTCAGTTCCTGTTCCTTGGAGTTCCAGTCTATAGGCTGCAGTATCAGTTCGACACCCATTCTGCTGGTGATCTCTCTTGCCAGGTCGACGTCAAAGCCTACGATCTCGTTGTTTTCATCGCGAAAGCCCATTGGGGGGAAGCTGTCATCGAGGCCCATGATGAACTTGCCTTTGTCGAGCACCTTCTGTAGTGAGTTATCGACCCCCGGAGCCTGGTCCTTTGATCCGGCTGCAAAGAGGGTGGAAGTCAGCAGCAAAAGTGCCAACAGGGCAATTGTGATTTTTTTCATACGTTTCTCTCCTAAAATTCAGGTGCCAAAAAGGCATTTATGTGGAGTTTAGCTGGATATTGAAGAAATATCCAGTCCTATTGCATATTTATTCATATCTTGTATAGATATCGGGTTGTTTTCCGGATACGCTGGAGTGTAAAATGTGCATATCCCGTTGATCATCCTTACAGAAGGAAATCAAACAACCCCACAATCTTGGAGAAGAGCCTTGGTGTTTTCATCTCCTTTGCCGCTCCCCCATAGGTGTTGTCATCCTGAACCACCACGCTGTTGTCCAGCGGTATCTGGATTTTATCCCTCAGGTCTGAGGCAAATTCCTTGCTTGTGATGATGATTATGGATTCTGTGTCTATGTAGCTGCTTCGCGCATCAAGATTGACTGTTCCAATGACACTGATTGAGTCGTCGAAAATATAGCTCTTGCCATGGATTGAGTCAGGCCCCTGATACTCATGGAGGGCGGCGACCCTGTCCACTATCCCTTTCCTATGGTTGAGGTATGCTGCCATGGCCAGGACGTTGGGGCTCGATTGTTTTGAGTTGGTCAGGATGGTGAGCTTCTCCCACTGTATGCCGTATCCCTTGATCTCGTTACGCATCCGCCTTGAGGGTATGATATAGGGGCTCTGTAAAAAGACGGATGATCTTGCCTGGGAAGTCAGGGAAAGGAGTTTTCTCAGGCTCCATGGTTCATTGTTGAGCCTTCCTAAAGGGTTGTGCACAAATTGGACGGCCTCTGCAGGGTAAGTCTTTGCATTCCAGTCTGTCTTTTGGAAAAGCTCTGGATGTTTGCTTTTGAGCATCTTGTAGTGGTTTCGAATTGCGCTGTTCGTGAATTTAGCCCGTTCAATCTGTCTTGATGTGATCTTTTTCCTATGGGGCTTGGTCCGCTTGTACTCCCATAGCAGGTCAAAGTAGCGCTGCATGTCCCCTATGACGCTGGCTTCAGGCCCTTCGTGGTATATGAGGGCATCACGGTCATTGACAAACCTGCTTTGGTACTCATCCTTGATGAAGTACTTGTCCCCGATGTTCCGCCCTCCTATCAAGGCGAGCTTCCCATCTACTATGATGGTTTTCTCATGCAATCTCGTATGCCATGCCCACGGGGTCAGGATGTTGAATTTCTCATAGTATCTCACCTCAATGTTGGGATGGGTCTCAAACCCCCTGACGGCATCCCTGAGGTCCTTTCTTTCATACGCGATCCGGGTCAGCCCGTCGAATAGGATACGAACGCGTACCCCCCTGTCGGCTGCTCCCAGCAGACAGGAGAGGAAGGCTTCGGTGAACTTCCCGTTGGTAACGGTGTAGTAGGAGATGTCTATGGATGTTTGTGCGGCTTCTGCCAGGTCGAGCCTGACTCGAGCCCCCTCTTCGCCCGTCTCTATCAGGGCTACCCTGTCATGGAGCTTCTCTGCCATGAGGTAGTCATCGGCTGAAAGCCCTCCGGAACTGGGCTTCTGTATTGCAAACAGCAGGATTGCTGAGACTAGGATGTAAAAAAGGTAGAGTTTGAGAACTCGTGATATGTATTTTTTTAGTCGCCGCCTCTTCAAACCAGCCCATACCTTCTTCTAAGATTTATCGGAATAAAGAGGTGGTACGCATCAATTATGCCTTATGGGAGGCCCTGCAGTGTTACTGTCTCTCCAATGCCGAAGCCTCAGTATAGCATATATTCCAAAAACCATACACCTGTCTAGATAGAGGAAATGTATAGTATGAATAAAGATGCCTGATGAAAATGAGATTGTGAGGGGTCGCGGACCGGACGATTGGATCTGAAAGTCCAAGGGGTTTTATTTTTTCTCTTCGTTCAGCTTGGCAATGTGGCAGGAGCTCGCAAATGCACACCCCTTGCATGCAGAAGAGGGTTCTCCGTCATCCTCAATTTTTCCGCAGGACCCGCATCCTCCCTCTTTTCCCTGTTTGCGGATGGTCTGGATAGCGTACCAGAGCAAAAGGGATATGATGACGGCAACGATGATATTGGCTAGAATGGGTAGTATGGACATAGGTACCTCACACGATGAGCAGCACTAGGGCTCTGACCAGAAGTGCTGCCAGATAGGCGATGCCAGTCTGCCATACGATGGCAAACAGTAGCTTTCTTTTGCTCCCCAGTTCCTTTGCCATTGCCCCTATTGCTGCGATGCAAGGTGAGGAAAGCAGTATGAACGTCATGAAAGACAAAGCCGAAGCGGGGTTGAACAGGGCTGTTATCCCCGCTTCCCCCATGGTGACGCTCAAGGTGGACACGATGGACTCCTTGGCGGCAATGCCGGTAAGGAGGGCGACGCTTGCTTGCCAGAACCCGAAGCCGAGGGGCTTGAAGATGGGCGCTATCAAACGGCCCATCATGGCCAGCATGCTCTGTTCGGGAGAGACTGGCTGCAAGCTGAAGGAGAAGGATGACAACAGGTAGATGATCACAGAGGAGAGCAGGATTATTGTCCCCGCCTTCTTGACGAAGTCCAGGGTCCTCTCCCGGGTCTGCAGCCAGACATTCTTGATCGCAGGTAGCTGGTATCGGGGGAGTTCCAGGATGAATACGGTCTTTTCCTTGTGCCGGTCAAAGGCACGCATGATAAAGCCTGTCAGGACAACAGCCAGGATCCCTGTCAGGTAGATCATCGGCGCTATGTACCACTGGCCTGGGAAGAAATAGGTGATCATGAGGGCGAAGATCGGCATCTTTGCCCCGCAAGGGATGAACGGTGTGACCAGGATGGTAAGTTCCCGTTGTTTTTTATGTTCGATGGTACGGGTGCTCATGATGGCAGGCACAGTGCATCCCGTTCCGATTACCAGAGGGATGATGGATTTGCCCGAGAGGCCTATTGAGCGCATCATCCTGTCCAGGATAAAGGCGATACGGGCCATGTAGCCGCAGTCCTCAAGGATGCTCAACAGGAGGAAAAGTACAAATAGCTGGGGTACGAAGGTAAGGACCGCGCCAACACCGGCTATGATGCCCCCTGTAAGGACGCCCGAAAGGAGGGGGAACACACCCAGGGAGTCGAGCAGGATTGTCAGG
>LSQX01105855.1_pt2 | contig 22506 bp, 12 predicted proteins | sample 654561 | NCBI WGS metagenome assembly LSQX01 (sample SAMN04489861, study PRJNA283612) | anaerobic digester metagenome | isolation source: 4 biogas reactors fed with cattle manure at either 37C or 55C with and... | place: Denmark: Kongens Lyngby | collected 2014
TTTTTCTGCCTCAGGTCATGGTGCAGGACTCCTTGTCAATTTATCTCAACAATCAGGCAAAAGTGACAGCCCTGGCACGTACCACAGCTAACGGTCAGGTCTATACCCTGGGTGCTGTGATTCGACCTTTGGCAGAAAGTATTCTGGATATTTTGGCTCCTTACCGGGAATACGACATTTTTATCGAGGCTGCCCGGCTTACTGAATACGACAAGATAGTGTCGGTATATGCCGATACAGTCTATAATCTGGACGGCAGTTTTTCGGTGAATAACATTCGTTTTACTTGTTTTGCCGTACCCGATTCTGTTTATAATCAGGCCGGAATCAGCAGCGCGGAGGAATTGGCTGCTCATCTGGGCGCAGGACAGAATTATACCGATACGCTGAATGCTTTGTATCAGTATATGTCTTACCACTTTTTGGGTCAAACTTATTCCAAAGCTGCATTATTCAATTTCAGGCGGGAGGGTCAAATCCTTATTTTCGACACTAAGTTGCCCGGACAGGTGATTATTTCGGAACATGTGGAGGGCGAATCAAAAATCAACAAAGTGGCTAAAATAATTCGCAGCGGTATTCAGGCCCGCAACGGGGTCATTCACAAAATTGATCACATCATGCCGGTGTACGAACCCGATCCTATCACTGTAGTCTGGGATTTTTGCAATTATCCCGACATTGAATCTTTTGTCAATACTTACGGAGCCTCCAAAAATCTGGGAGATTTATTCAGTTCTCCTTTGACCAACAGAGAATATCCTGTTGATCTCAGCGAAGATCAGCTGGACGGCAACAACGGAACGCTGACTTCGATTCTCTACAAAGCCAACGCGGCCAAGACCAGTTATAAAACCTGGCGTAAGGTCGGTTTCTTGAAATGTGCTTACAATAGTTCCAGGGATAAGGAAAACAATAAATACGATGCCTACATGAATACCCTGTTGACTCTCAACCTGGGTTATGCCGGCTGGATACAGCTGCAGACTCCCACCATTATCAAGGGTAAGTACAAAGTGGTGTTCTATTATGCCAGTTCCATTTCTTTCAAGAATTACTACGGAGCAGGCAGTCTGACCAAGTTCAATCTGGACGACTATCAAAAGTCTATCTATATGTGGAAAGGTTTACCGGCCAAATTTACCGACGAAGCCAAAAGGGATAACGAAAATGCCAGTGGACTGGCCGAAGATATATTATGGGACGAAGTAGTGTTCGATTACTCCGGAAGACATTCTTTCAAGGCCACCATGATGGACATAAACGCTAAGACCAGTGGTTCTTACCGGCAAATGTGGGATTATATAGAATTTATTCCAATCAGCGATTAACGACAGTCTTATGAAAACGATACCAAGCAAAACAATTGGCTTTTACTTTTTACTCTTACTGCTAAATTCTTGTCAGAACGCCTGGGAGGACCATTATCTGCCGGAAGCGGTCAGTTCTGAAAACATGGAAGTATTTCAGGGGGATGCTCTGAGTTTTATCCAATCCAGCGAAGATTTAAGCCTGTTGAGCAATTTGATGGAAAGCTACGGCATAAGTTCAGAGATAAGCGAAGACGGAGGCTATACCTTTATTGTTTATACTGATTTAGTGATGCAAAACAGGTCGGAGGCTGAGGATTCCCTGCTGGTGCTGAATTGTGTTTCCGATCTGGCCCTGCCTCCCTCCAGGCTCAAAGAAGGTTTCGGTATTTATACCCGTTTGGGCAAGAATATTTGGGTTTACGAAAGGGACAGCTGCATTTACCTGGATGAAGTAAAAATAAACCGCAGCATCAGGGTGGATAACGGATATATATATTACGTAGAGGATATAATCCCCATTCGTCAGTCTGTATATGATCATTTGAAGCAACTCGGGCCTGAATATTCCAGATTTGTTGCCTTAGTGGAGCGCTTCGAGGAGCGCTATTTTGACAAAGAAAAAAGCATACCCCAAGGTATAGACCCCATGGGAAATACGACTTACGACACGGTCTGGTCCGTGCGCAATTCTTTGATGGACAGATACACGGCCGAAGGATTGAAATACTGGGACATGCGTTCTGAAGACTTTGTAAGTACTATGTTCATACCCTCGAACGATTTGATCGATCAGGCCATAAATGCTGCCCTGGATAGTATTCCCATCTGGTTGGGCCGCGATACTGTTGCCGATGATCAGGCTAAATTCGAAAAATGGATAGTCAGGGCCTGTTTTGCCGACAGACGCCTTGGTCCGGCAGAAGTAGGTTCCTCAGCTCCTGCTTTTGATTGTGTGGGGGCTCATCAGCTCATTATTGACCAGGCTCAGGATGTAAAAAAGTTCCAGCCTATCGATCCGGCCAGATGGAATCCGGCTATTCAAACAGCAGACATCACGAATCCGGTAGCTTTGAGCAATGGCAGGGCTTATTACCTGAACCACCTGAAAATTCCCAATCACGTGGTGATTTACAGGGTCAAAGCTAAATTCTACCAACTTTGGGGAGCCATGACCGAAGAACAAAAGGATCAGTATTTTCGTTGGACCAATTGGGTAGAACCTTTGATCGTAAATGACGCCCAGACCGAGTTCACCCTGACCGAGTCGCTGCCAACCATGTATTACCATGTGCTGACGGCTATTCCTTCGGCCGAAGCCATTGCCGATTCCCTGGTTTGTAGTGTCAACTACGATGGCTTGTTGTACAACTCAAAGACCAGAAAACTTACCGAGGTTTATTTGCCTGCCGGTGAATATTATCTGAGGATGGGATTCAAACACAGTCTAAGGTATTGCATCAGTATTTACTTCAACGACGAATTACTGGTCGAAGACATGTTGCTTTTTGCCCAGGGCTCCAATTTCCATTTTGACCGGGGTTCGGTAAGCAGTATGGATTACTACGGAAGTTCTACCATAGGTTTCCCCGAAGGTTACAACTGGAGAGACTGGATAGAAAAAAACGAAAAGGCCGTAGCATACGACACGGATGGCTATCAGGTAGCCATCATTAATTTGCCCAGGAGTGGTAATTTTACCATTACGATTGAGTCGAACGATAATTCTTATTTGTACACGACTACCAACGGACGCAGCAAAAACAATGTCACACAGCTCATGATGTATCACTGGTGTCTGAGGCCAACCACCAATAACTATTAAAACAGGGAAAATATGATCAAGTACGCTAGATATTCTGTTGTTTTGTTTCTGTTGTTCACGGGCCTTACTGCATGGGCGGCAAGTCTCGATGGCAAGGTGCTGGGCACGGATAAAACACCCGTTGAAGGGGCCATTGTTTCTGCTGTTGTAGAGGGAGAGGATTTTTCTGCCATTAGCGGTGCAGACGGGGCTTACAGTCTTGACTTGCCTTCGGGCAAGGGTTATGTGCGCTTTGTGGCAGAAGGATATTACCAGCAGGAATATCCGCTCAACGAAAAGCTGGATTACGACGAAATTATTCTGGTTCCGTTAATCAGCCCGCATTACAGTGGTGCCGCTCATTTCCCGAATTACAGTTTGCGCCGCGACAACAAAAGCATTAGCACTCAGTCGGTCGAAAAGAAAGATTTCAGCAAGCATTTCTCTATCGATCAGGCCATCCAGGACAAAGTCCCCGGCTTGTATATAAATCGCAAAAGCGGTATGCCTGGCGAAGGTGCTTACCTTAATCTGAGAGGAATACATTCCGTGGTGGCCGAAAATATGCCTTTGATAGTAATCAACGGTATTCCCTCCCTGGGCAATCAGGAACTTTCGGGTACCGTCAGGGCTTATTCCAGGAACACCTTGTTTGGCTACAGCACCGATGACATTCGAAGCATTACCTTATTAAAAGGAGCCGATGCCTCTGTTTACGGTTCTTTGGGTTCGAACGGAGTAATTCTGATCGAAACCGAACAAGCCACCTCCGACAACCTGGAAACCCGGATTTCTTTCAGCGGTCAATACGGCCTGAGTCGGCCCGGCCGTAGTTTGCCGGTATTGGATGTTAGTCAGTACAAAAACTATCTCAGAGAGATCGGTATGACCCGCTACAACATGATTACGGCCTTGTATACCGATTACCCCTTTTTACAGAATGAAGATAATTATTATTCCTACCTGTTCAATAACACCACAGACTGGAGAGGCCTGGTTCAGGACAGAGCTTTTATAACCGACAATACTTTTCGCGTAGAAGGGGGTGACGAAATAGCCAAATACAATATTTCCTTTGGTTATACCTCCGAAGGGGGAGTATTGGGTCAAACATCTTCCGATCGTTACCATACCCTGATTAATTCCAATATAATGGTGAGTCGTAACGTAGATATTTTTACCAATGTCGGCCTGGCCTATATAAATAGTTCTTTGCAGGAACAAGGCATGAACGCGCCAACCAACGCCATACTTTCCTCTTATTTTGCCCTGCCTTTGCTCAGCCCCAACATGAAGGAACCCAACGGCAACATACTGGACAGGTATGCCACTTACAACGGCTGGAATGTAAACAGTAATCCGACTTTTCCCTACGATAACGTAAGTAATCCCCTGGCTATAGTTAACACCGTAAATGCTTCGGACAAAATCTACGATGCCAACATAAGGCTGGGGCTCAATTACCGGGCGAATTCTTATCTGAGTTTTACCGGTATGCTCAATATTTATTACAATTATACCGAAGAAAGTATCTTTATCCCCGGTGTTACCGACAAAGCCATAATTCCCCAATATTACAGCAGCGGTCTGAATACCGTCCGTAAAGGAATCATTGAAAATGCTACTGATTATTACGGACTAAGCGCGATTTATCGCCGTACATTCCAGGACATCCATCAGCTCAATGCCGACGCCGGCCTGCGTTATGTGGGCAGGAAACTGGAGTATGACCTGGCTTCGGGTTACAACACCGCCAACGATTATTACGAGACTCTGGGGGCCGTAATCGACGACCGGGATATTCAGGGCGGTAACCAGGAATGGAAATGGCTCAATTATCATTTGCACGCCGATTATATTTACGATAACCTACTCAAGACCAGCTTTAATGTAGCTCTTGACGGAAGCTCGGTCTCAGGGACAGATGCAGCTCGCTTTGGGCTTTTTCCCTCCCTGGGCCTGACTTTTATGGCAGCCAACACGGGCGTATTACCCGGTTTTATTGATTTGCTCAATATTGCAGCCGAAGTTGGCCGTACGGGTAACAGTCGTTTTTCCTCAAATTTTGCCAAGAATTATTACCAGAATTCCAATTTCTTTAATTTGGGAACCATTACTCGCTCCAATGTGCCCAATACGGCTTTGGAATGGGAGAAAAAAGATCAGTTGGATCTTGGCCTGGACCTGGGATTTTTGGATAACAAATTGGGCCTGCAATTTAATTATTTTCTGGCCAGATCTTTTGATTTGCTTATAGCCAGAGAAATTTCCAGTGTTTATGGTTCGGCTCAGTATTACGATAATGTAGGAGAAATTACCGGCAGGGGTTATGAACTGGGCCTGCGTCTGAATCCTATTGCTACAAAAGATGTGGATTGGGTGCTGGGAGCCGGTATTGCTCATGCTGACAACAAAATCAAATCATTGGGTAATAATCCTGAATTGAGTATAAATTTCAGGGAATTCAATCAGGACGATGCCCTTATTTTAATGAAAGAAGGGGAGGCTCCCTATCAATTCTACGGTTATCAGACTCAGGGTATTTATATCAATAGTGCTGAGGCACAGGAAGCCGGCCTAAAAAATATTTACGGTGAACCCTATCAGGCAGGAGATATCCGTTTTACAGATCAAAACAACGATAAGCAAATCAATGCCAAGGACAAGGTGGTGCTGGGTACGGCCACGCCCGATTTCTTCGGCTCTTTTTATACTTCGCTCCGTTACAGGCAATTTACTCTTTTGGCTGAATTTGGCTATTCAGTGGGGAATATGGCTTACAACGCGGTACGTCGCAACCTGGAGTCGATGGATTATTTTTACAATCAGTCACAAGCCGTTTTGAACCGCTGGCAAATTGAGGGCCAGCCCGCTGATTTACCCAGAGCAGCTTATGGTGATCCTTCGGGTAATAACCTCTTTTCCGATCGCTGGCTCGAGGATGCTTCTTATCTGAAATTGCGTAACCTGAGCCTGAGTTATCGTTTCAGTAATTTTTTGGATGTTTTGCGCAGCGGAAGTATTTTTGTGACTGCAGAGAACCTGTATACCTGGACGAATTATCTGGGCAGCGATCCTGAATTTTCGTATTCCTATGCAGACTATATGCAGGGATTTGATTATGCGAAAGTATCCTTACCCATTAGCATTAAGCTGGGATTTAATTTAAATTTCTAAGAACCATGAATCATAAACTAAAGCTACTGATTATTGCCTTACTCTTTGCTTCGTGTACGGAATTCTTCAATACCAATCCCGACAATATTATTAATGTGGAGGATTATATTTCGACCAACGACGAAATGTACAAGGGCTTTTTGGGAATTTTAACCAGAATGCAGCAGGCGGGCGATCATGCCATATTCCTGACAGATACCAGAGGCGATTTTCTGGAAATAACGCCCAATGCGCCGGTGGAATTGCAGGATATTTATAATTATAATTACACAGACGGGAATCCCTATGCCGATCCAACTTGTTATTATGCTGTTGTGATAGCCTGCAACGATTATTTGCACAAAATGGCCCTGTACCGCGAAAAGATGGGTAACAGTATGGACGAAAAAACACAGATTAATTTTAATTGCTTAGTCAGCAGTACTATTCGTATCAAAGTATGGGCTTATTATACTTTGGGCCGCATCTACGGCAAAGCCGTCTGGTTTGACGATCCCCTGGAAGAGTTGTCAAATTTGGACAACACGGAAGTTTTTACCTGGTACAATACGATGGACGAATTGGTCAATAAATGCATTGAGCTCCTGGATAATGGCCTGGTGGTGTATAAGGAAGAACTTATTCCTTCCGACCTGGAAATGAATTGGGTGGCCTGGCTGGATGCCGAAAATCAGAACGAGGACGAATACGGCTATTGGAATTACCTGGTTCCGACCCATTTGTTGCTGAAATCCGAGTTGCTTTCCTGGAGAGGACAAGAGGGAGACTGGTTGTGGATCAGAGATAATATTCTTGCCTATATATATGAATTGCAGACCATGTTGCCCGAAGAAGGCAGTTCCGAAGAACCCGGTTATTACCATGCCTGCAATATCCCGCTGACGGGAAATTATTACAGCATTTTCTATACCGAAGACATCGGCTACAAATATCATCAGGTAGCCGCCATTATGTACGATTACGAAAACGACCAGACCAACCGGCTGGTAGATTATTTCTGTCCGTCCTATCCCGGTAGCTATTATTTGCGTCCCTCGGCTTACGCCCGAAGCAAATACATCGAAGAAGACATCAGGGGCATGACTCAAAAGCTGATGATGAATGTAATCAACGGAGATACCTGCTTTACCAAATATTTTTATCACCGTGGAGCTTATCTGAGATCCAGAATCTTTGAAATTATGCCCAGCATCATTCTGCAGCGGGGGCATGACTATCATTTTTTACTGGCCGAGGCCGAAAATCACCTGGGCAACTGGTTGCAGGCCGAATGTATCTTGAACCGGGGTTTGACCAATAAATTTCCCTACTCTACTTCTTTGCCCGAAGACTGGAGCACGTATTATACTTCCTGGTTTGGCGATAACGGGGGTTACGGCGATGTGGGTATAGTCGGTTGCGTGCGCGGAGCCAACCATGTTTTGCCTATGCCGGATGATCCCGGCTACAATCTGAGCGAAGAAGAACGGATCAAGATATATGACCTGGCGCTGGCCGATGAGTATTTGCTGGAATATACAGGCGAAGGCAGGTCTTACAGTTACCTGGTCAAGATGGCTGAACGTTACGGAAAAGACGGCTCCATAGTGGCGGACCGTGTTTGTCCCAAATATCCGCTTGCCAGACAAGCAGCTGTGCGTGCCGGCATAGAAGCCGGGGGCTACTGGGTTGACTGGAACCTGCGGGGTGACAACGAATGATAAACAAACTGTTTAACCAATTAAACTATTGTATTTATAACCTTTAAAACCAATTTTTATGAAAAAACTATTTACTTTTTTTCTGATTGTGGCTTTTAGTGTTTCTTTTTCTGTACAGGCAAAAAGTACGCTAGTCAAATCAGCCACCGAATTTTCGAATGCCTGGAGCGCAGCTACCGACGGAGACACTATTCTCTGTGCCCCTGGAAGCTATGGCTTAGGCAAAGACAAACTGGCTTTTCCAGCCAATGGAATTATCACGGTACGTTCTCAATACGAGGAGCCCGATTCAATGGCTATTCTGCAAATGCAAATGACCGGCTCCAATATCGAAGAAGGAGTGATTGCCGGCCTTGTTTTTGAATATGTGCATTTACAACATATCGATGCCAACAGGGACGACGGCCACATTATTTATTTCAACAAATTCTACGGGAATATTGCTGAACTGGTATTTCGTCATTGCGAAGTTTCCGGAGGAGTACGCGGCTTATTCCGAAGTGTGAAGCCCGCCAACGTGGCTGCAACCGATTCCACCGAAGAAATCGTATATAGTAGTTGCGGTGATATAGAATATTTCGAAATGTCCGATTGTAAAGTCTCCTATACTTTTATCAAAAGCGGAAACAACTGGCCTTTGGTCTATTTTGGCCACTTGCCCATCGAAATGCATTTTCTTAGAAATACTTTCTATGATATGCCTTATATGAAGAGCATATTTACCATGAGTTACGCTGATACCGAATTGGGACGTAATGCCGAAATTACCTTTGATAACAACACGGTCTGTGTTACCGGCCCAACCGGAGGTTTGATCAATACCGGCACTTATCTGGGTCAGGAATCGGTCTTTAATTTCCATAACAACTTGTTATTGCTTCCCACCTGGATAAACGATCTGAATATTCATCCCGATTCGATCAAAACAACTCCCAAGATTGTCAGCTGCCGCTACGGTATTATCAATGCTTCGCATAACCTGGTCGAAGGCTACGGCCGCTGGGCGTCCGGTCAGAATCTTGATGCTGAAACCGGCGAAGGCGCTTTTCTGGCCTTGGATACGGTGCCACAGTACACTATGGCAGACCTGGAATTGTCCTGGTCCGATTTTCTGAATCCCGAAGGCGGTGATTATTCGTATATGTACAACATTCCGCTGGCTACTGCAGGCAGCGATGGCGGCCCCATAGGCGACCCCCGTTGGGTATTGACTTTTGATGATCCTAAAAACCTGACGGTCGTTGCCAATGCTGAAGGAGCGGTGGTTACTCCGGCTATGGGTGTGTACGAAAGCGGATCAGAAGTAAGCGTTTCGGCTTCCGAAGTAGTTGGGTTTACGTTCAAAAACTGGCAGGATACTCTGGGTAACGTGATTTCGGCAGAGAATCCCTACACTTTTACCATTTCATCGGATACTTATCTGGTGGCTTATTACGAAGAATTGCTCTCCCGTGTTATTGACGTTAACTTCAGGGGAACGAATACTGCTACTTACAGCTTAGCACCCGAACAGGAAATTTATTATGTTGGAGATGAAGTGACTATTACAGTCAATACTCACTACCTGAACGACTTCCTGGGCTGGAGTGATGGTTCAACAGAATTATCGCGCAGCTTTGTGGTAGCAAACGATACTACCATCGTTGCCAGCTTCAAACAGTATCCCTATATGCTGGCCTGGGATTTCTGTCAGCTGACAGCCAACAACACCAGATTCACATCCCTCGAAGCCAATCATTACGTTGATGAGGCTAACAAGGGTGTTATGGATTATGTGACAGGCGACACTATTGCTGCAGACTTCCAGACCCGGAACAATAAATTTACCACCGAAGGGAAGGAATTGCATCATTGTGCTCTGAGGAGGACTCCCGCCGAGAACTTTGACAATCCCGATTATCTCTTTGTGAAATTCTCCACACTGGGTTATAGCGATATCATGGTTAAGTCGGCTCTTGCCTCGGATAACTGCGTGCATTTGGTACAAAAAATGCAGTATTCGCTCAACGGTACCGATTATATTGATTTTGCGGTTGATACGCTGCCTTCGGCCGAAGCAGACTGGAATCAGGTTTGGTTCCCGCTGCAAGGCGTGCTGCCTCAGGAAGCCGAAAACCAGGAAGAAGTTTATGTTCGCTGGATTGCCGATCCTACGAGTGAAAGAGTAAAACTGGCTACTTTGGAAGAAGCCACTTACGAATACGCTTATATTTCGCAGATTGTAATTCTGGGAGATGACGGTAACGGTGGTGCTTCCTGGAGAGTAAGGCCCTACGATTATTACCAGGCCGGTGACGTGGTCGAAGTTCCCGGAATTAAGCTTACATTGGGCGGCGGAACCAACGTATGGTCAGTAAGCGATTCTCTGAATGTATATAACGGTGTTACCTATATTTCTTCCTTGAACGGAACAGTGAATCCTGTGGACGATAATGGTAAGAAATTCTCGGATTCCGGTTTAGCTCCCACGGTGGGTGCTTTCTACAAATTCGAACCCAGCGAGTCCGGCACCTTGGATGTGGCTTTGATTGTGAACCCCAACAAGACTTCATATATCATTGAGGACAATGTAGCTTTACCTGATTACAACGGCTTTTCTTATCCTGAAAAAACCTATACTTCCTTTACAATTGATCTTACTAAAGATAAAGTTTATCACATCTTCAGCCAAGGTTCAAAAATGGGCATCATGGGTTTTGTCTTCAATATTGCCGGGGGCCTGGACAAAGCTGAATTGTCCACACAGATCTTTGCCAATAACGGCAGCCTGTTTGTTCAGTTGAACAAAGTGGAATCTATCAGGGTGTATGACCTGCTGGGCAGAACAGTAAAATCCCTTGAACTCCGCGAAGGCCTTAACGAGATTAAGGGCTTGAGCAAGGGTATTTACCTGGTACGTCTGGGATCGGAAACCATTAAGATTCAGCTGTAAACACATAGAACAGCTTGCTTTCAAAGTGAATAAATTGCGGAATTTTCCCTACCTTTGCAAGCTGAATAGCCTAAAGAGCAAGCCTTCACCCGAGGGAGGCTTGCTCTTTTTGAGCTTATAACAAATGCTATATGAGAATATTATACAAAAAAATTAATCTTGTTTTCCTGTTGTTTAGTTTGGGTATGTCGGCTATAATGGCCGAAACTACTCCTGCTTTTCCCGGAGCCGAAGGTTATGGCCGCTACGTAACAGGCGGTCGCGGAGGAACGGTGTATAAGGTAACCAATCTCAAGGACGACGGATCGGTGGGTTCTCTGCGCTGGGCCGTTAATAAAAGCGGTACCAGAACCATTGTTTTTGATGTGTCCGGCACCATTTATTTAAAAAGCAACCTGAGTATTAAAAACGGCAACCTAACCATTGCAGGCCAGACAGCACCCGGTGACGGGATTTGTCTGAGAGATTACACGGTTCAACTCGATGCCGACAACGTCATTATTCGCTTTATGCGTTTCAGATTGGGCGATGTGACGGCTACCGAAAACGATGCTTTTTGGGGACGCAACCAGTCAAACATCATCATTGACCATTGTTCCATGAGCTGGAGCACCGACGAATGTGCTTCGTTTTACGACAATAGCAATTTTACTATGCAGTGGTGTGTGTTATCGGAAAGCCTGAGGGTCTCTGTGCACGATAAGGGCACGCATGGTTATGCCGGTATCTGGGGCGGAAAAGGGGCCAGTTTTCATCACAATGTGTTGGCCCATCACGACAGCCGCAATCCCCGTTTCTGCGGCAGCCGCTACTCTAACCGGCCCGATCTGGAAAAAGTAGATTTCCGCAACAACGTCATTTACAACTGGGGCAGCAACAGCGGTTACGCCGGCGAGGGAGGTAGCTACAATATGGTCAACAATTACTACAAATTCGGGCCGGCCACCAAGTCAAATGTACAGAGCCGGATCTTTGAACCCTACGCAGATAATGGAAAAAATGCCCAACCGGCCGGAGTTACCGGGGTCTTTTATGTAAACGGCAACTACATGTACGGCAACGCCAATGTCACCAGCGACAATTGGCAGGGTATACACCCCAACAGTGGAATCATAAATACTTATCGTACAGACACCGAATTTGATTTTCCCTTTACCACTACGCATACCGCCGGAAATGCTTTCGAAAAAGCCTTGGCCTATGCCGGAGCCAGTTTGGCAAGAGACACCATTGACCGCCGGATTATGGAAGAGATTCGAAATGGTAACTTTACTTATACCGGTTCCAAAGGCGGCACTTTAGGCATTATCGATTCTCAGGAAGACGTGGGAGGCTGGCCAGACTATCAGTCAGGATCTGCGCCCCTGGACAGCGACAACGATGCTATTCCCGACGACTGGGAAGATATACTCGGTCTGGATCCTACCGATGCCGCTGATGCCAAACTGAAAAACAGCGAAGGCTACACCATGCTGGAAGTATACCTCAATTCGCTGGTATACAGCATAATAAATGATCAAAACGCTGACGCCATCAATGCTTTGCCTGTAAACGAAGCGCATACTGACAAACTAAGCCTGCAAATAGTTGCAAACAAGGATGCCGAAATACAAATCAGAGCCAATGCTTTGCTCGAAAGAATACAAGTTTATGATGTAACCGGCCGGCTCAGACTCAGTCTGGAACAAATCGAAAACAATGAATGCAACATTGATGCTCCGGATTTATCACCGGGTATCTATGTATTGAGAGCCAAATCGGTTTCGGGTAAAGAAGCTGTAATCAAAATACTCAGGCATTGATTGTTATTCCAAATAACGACTCAAATGAGGCGGAATGTTGTAAGCCACATTTTGCCAGGCTACGCCCAATCTGTACACCGGATCCTGCATCAGAGTTACCATGCGGTGGGGGCTGGGAATCTGAGTACTGAAAATACGTAATTCGCGCATGTCGATGGTTCTGAACACAATTTCTTCGCGCCAGTCGCCAAAGAGGTCAGCGCTTAAGGCCGGTGTGGCTTTGCTGCCGTTGTTCGAGGTGCAATTTTCTGCGACAAACAAAGTTTCGACTTGATCCTTTTCCCAATTGTACTTGGCCACATAGTTTCGGTCGAGCAGTTCTCGCAGCAGATCTCCGTCCCACCAGACAGCGAAATTGCAACTGGAGGGCGTGCGCTCTGAGATTTTTTCTCCTTTGCAATTGTACAAACCGGATATTCCACCTCCGAAAACCCAACACTCTGCACCCCTGTGTCGTGGATCAATGTCGAAAGCTACCGCCCGTCCGGGACCCTGGGCTTTGCGTTCCCTGGCTACGGCCTCTCTGTCGGTGGGAATGTTCCAATAAATTTCGCCACTGCCTGCATTACGGAAATTCATGCCGTAATCACCCACCGGTTCCTGGGTGTTGAAAACTTCCAGTCCGGGTCTGTCCGGATCCAGATCGCTCAGATGCATGGCATCAGCATGGCCTATGCCGGTGGTGTAAAGACCTTTGCCGTCGTGATCTACCACCATGTTGCCGTAGACAATCTCGTCAAAACCATCCTGATCGACATCAGCTACACTGAGGTTGTGGTTGCCCTGGCCTGCGTAAGCCCTCTGTTCAGGATGTTGGGGATCATGACTATCGAAGATCCAGCGTTGCTGCAATTTGCCATCGCGGTAATCCCAGGCTGCCAGTACTGAGCGGGTATAATAACCTCTACACATCACCAGGCTGGGTCTCCGGCCGTCTAAGTAGGCAATGCAAGCCAGGTAACGATCAGATCTGTTTCCTTTTCCATCACCCCAGACGGCTTTGAGCTGAGCCTGGTCGGGGAAAAGGCTTGAAGGATGCCGCGGCGGTTCGTAAGGAACAGTTACCAGTTCGGCTCCGGTATGTCCCTCAAAGATGGTCAGGTATTCCGGCCCGCTCAACAGGTGGCCACCGCTTCGACCTTGAAAGCGGGGGTTGGAGTTTGTTTGCCCGGAGGTTTCCTCAGATCTACTTCTCCAGTCAGCCTCGGGATCCCCCAGTACTTTGCCCTGTCCGTCTATGGTGCCATCGGCTGTTTTGCAGGCAATTTCGGCCTTACCGTCACCGTCCAGGTCATAAACCATAAATTGGGTATAATGTGCTCCTTCGCGGATGTTCTTACCCAGATCGATTCGCCACAAGAACTCTCCGTCCAGGCTGTAAGCTTCGAGTTTGGTTTGTCCGGTAAAGCCGTCATGGGAGTTGTCCCTGGGTCGCATCTCCTGCTTGACGATGATCTCGTATTGGCCGTCTCCGTCCAGATCACCAGCAGAACAATCGCCCGGAACATGCCCGGGCAGCGTTTGTAAGGGTACAGATATATAATTCATTCCTGCCCGGCCGGCTTTTAAAGTATATCGACTGCCGGCTTCGGCTTTATCGTTTTTTGACCCGGGAGCTTTGACCCAATAACTGCAATCGCTTGTCGCGTTGTAATCTGTGTCTGTATAATTGCATCCGTCTTTCGGTCCTGCTTTATGAATCAATTGATAGTCGCCGTTTTTTTGAAGTTTGTACAATTCAAAAACCTGATCCGGCTTATCCGACAAGAGCAGGCGCCAGGATATAAAGGCTGAGTTTTCGCTGATGGCAGTAGCCATGAGTCCCCGGTCAGGATTTTCGGTTTGACGGGACAGGAGATGGCTTTGGTAAGAATAGGTAGCGCCCTGACAGGCAAAGGAATTTACCAGTATTATATTTAATAGAATATAAAACGAGAGCAATTGCGTGTTCATGTATTGATATTTAGTTGAAAGTAAGATTTACAAAGTTAATATTTTTGCTCTTTCATGCCTTTTTTTGCGTATTTTTGTGCCAAAAGTCCAGCTATGCCCGAAGAAAAATTGGTCTTACGCACAGAAAATCTCGTCAAGAGATATCGTAAACGCACTGTAGTAGACAGAGTCTCCATTGAGTTACATCAGGGAGAAATTGTGGGCTTGCTTGGCCCCAACGGTGCCGGCAAAACCACTACTTTTTACATGACTACAGGCTTGATAGTGCCCAACGAAGGACGGATTTTTCTTGGAGACGTGGACATTACCGATTATCCTGTGTACAAAAGAGCCCAGGCTGGTATTGGTTATTTGGCTCAGGAACCATCGGTGTTTAGAAAAATGTCGGTAGAAGACAATATTTTGTCAGTCCTTGAGATGACAAAAATGAGCCGGATTGAACAAAAAGAGAAACTCGAAAGCCTTATTGCCGAATTTCATTTGGAGAAAGTGCGCAAAAACATTGGCGACCGTCTGTCGGGAGGAGAAAGACGCCGGACTGAAATAGCCCGTTGCCTGGCCATCAGCCCCAAATTCATTATGCTCGATGAACCCTTTGCGGGTGTCGACCCTATTGCAGTGGACGATATTCAGCAAATTGTCGCCGGTTTGGTAACCAAAAATATAGGCATTCTGATTACTGACCATAATGTACGCGAAACCCTGTCCATCACTGACAGGGCCTATATGTTATTCGAAGGTAAAATTAATTTTCAGGGCAGTCCCGAGGAATTAGCTTCCAACGAAATTGTTCGCCGTAAATACCTGGGTGTTAATTTTGAACTGACCCGTAAGAGAAGATCTGCCAATTCTTCTGCAACGGCAGAGGAAAGCCGCAGAGAATAGCGAACTACCCCAACTCTTCTTTTAAACAAAGGAATCGCCGAATTTAAGCTGAGCGTCAATGACGTATTGGCGAATTTCCTGTTCGTCTTCTTTTTTGCAAATCATCAGCACGTTGTCCGATTCTGCCACAATGTATCCGTCCAGATTCTGTACCACCGCCAGTTTTCCTTCGGGCAGGGTGATAATATTGTTGGTGCTGTCGTAACAAAGGGCTTTGCATTTTAAGATTACGTTGTTGTTTTTGTCCTTAGGCGAAAGATCATGTAAGGAGCCCCAGGTGCCCAGATCGGACCAGCCGAAATTACCCTCCTGGACATAAACATTGGGAGCTTTTTCCATAATACTGTAATCTATGGAAATATTGGGGCAGGATGAAAATATCTTTTCTATGAAACCGGCTTCTTTGGGGGTGTTGAACAAATGTTTTCCGGCACTGAAAGTGGAGTGAATGTCAGGTAAGAATTCTTCGTATGCCTTTAGAATGCTTTGAACATTCCATAGAAAGATGCCGGAGTTCCATAAAAATTCACCACTTTCTACAAAAACTTTAGCCAGCTCCAGGTTGGGTTTTTCGGTAAAAGCCTTGGCTTTGGTAAAGCCCGCCAATTTTTGATGTCCTTTTTGGATATAACCGTAACCGGTCTCAGGACGGTTGGGTTTTATGCCGATAGTGAGCAGGACTTCGTTTTCTGAAACAAATTTAAACCCTTCGCTGATGTGTTCGAGGAATTCCTCTTCTTTGAGAATAACGTGGTCAGAGGGAGCTACAACAATATTGGCCTTTGGATTGATGGCCCGGATATGATGTGAAGCAAAAGCAATGCAGGGAGCCGTATTCCGGCGCTGGGGTTCAAGTAAAATTTGTTTGGGATTTAATCCCGGCAATTGCTCCTGAATAAGATTCCCATATAATTGATTGGAAACAATAAATATGTTTTCAGCAGGAATAATTTTATTAAAGCGATAAAAAGTTTGCTGGAGCAGAGATTGTCCGGTGCCGAAAAAATCTAGAAATTGCTTAGGATAGGTACTGCGGCTGGCTGGCCAGAAACGGCTTCCGATGCCTCCGCTCATAATAACGCAGTAGTTGTTTTCCATAGGGTATTGTTTAGCTTGGATTCAAAACAAAGATAAAGAAGTGAGCGTAAAAGAAAAAATTTATTTTTTCTTTTGCCGAGCGAGGCAATCTTCCCGGACAAAGTCCAAAAAGAGAAGAATTTATGGTTTTTCGGCTATGTCAGCAGAAGATTTTCGGCCTTTTGGCGCGGGCTCCTGTTTATGATCATTCCAAAGCGTTGCCTGAATGTCTTTTAGTTCCTGCTCGAGTCGTTCCTGTTCGGCGGCAATTTCTTCGGGCGTAGTACAATAGTCCATAATATTTTGGTCCATAAGATTGGAGACCCGGTATATTTCTCCCTGATATTGATGTTGCATAAAGAAATCGTAGAGGCTGATACGGTTGACGGTATTGTATTTATTGGCACTAACCGTTTGTCTGGACAAGGCGTCGCGGGCAGCGTCGAAAGCTACCCAAAACAAGGGATAACGTCTGACTTCGCCCATTTCGTCTTCGCGCACCAGTACCGGGCAAAAAGCAATGGTTTTTATGCGCACCGATGAGTTACGCTGATCCAGAAAATAACTCTCTTTTACGTAATAAAGGGTAACTTCCTGGCTGGGAATATCCGCCTCATCTACCGTAAAAACAGTGAGGGTTGGATTTTTGGGATCAGGTTCGCTTTCAAAAGGAATCCAGAAGCGATTAAGCAGCTCTTCCATATTGACTTTGTATTCGTCCGAAAACATCTCTTTTTTATCTATGTATTCGTATACAGTCAATTGATTAGTGGCTACTAATTCAAAGAGCATAGAAAACAAATTCTTGCGCTGACCATCGGGTTGAGCCGGATGATACAGGGGCGCATTTTTTTCTTTTGTCAGGTCAAGCATGCGGTAAACATCTCTTTGCCACAGAATGTTGTCTGCCTGTATGGAAACAGCTTCGGGAAGTTTATTGTTTTTCAGCGAAAGGCCGGGCAGGCTTGATGCTACTTGTTCTGTATCTTTTTCTTTTGGACTACTCTGGTTGGTCGGAGCAAGTCTGCTAGTGGCCGCTGCTCCCGGTGCCAGTTGTGCGTAAGTAAGCAGAGAGCCCAAAATTGCAAAAACAAGGAATACTATTCTTTTCATAAGGCTGTGATAATTTCTTAGTTGATAATGATTTCCATAGGAGAAAGCGTTTGTTCAATTTTATCAGGCCCCACCACCTTGATGCGGGCGATAAAAAAACGTTGACCTCTGGTCAGACGGCGAATCTGGGATTTTTGCCGGTTCGAGAAACTGGCTCCTTCGGAGATTTCCACGTTGGTATTTCCCATGGAGTCGTAAATAAGGGTTTCGAAAGACAACACATTGAAAGGTACATCCAGCAAGTCGTCGTCAAGAGCGGCAATAATGCCGGGAGCTTCCATTATCCGGACTTTGGAAAAGGGCTCACCACCACGGTACTTGCGGGTAATATTGTTTTCGTCGGTGTATTCGATAAAGGCTCTGGGTTCGGGCAAGGGCCTGACCCTGAAAGGAACCCTGGCCACTTGCTGACTGCGTCCGTCCATAATGGCATTGACGCTGACCACGCATTCTTTGCCCACTTCGGTGGGTAGGGCCCGCCAAACGTTGCCTGCACGAGTCAGTCTGCCGTTGTTGATACTGGCGCTGATGTCCTGACTGGCTACCCCGGGAACCGAGATGCTCAGTTCGTTTTCGATACCGGCATACAGTACGTTCATCATAATGTTGGACACGGTTGCAGTGGGTTCCACAACAGTGAATTCTTCGGAAAATTCGTAACGACGTTTACTGCCGTCTCCGTGTTGCAGCTCGATATGGCCCGCAACCGGAAAAGTTCCTACGCGATTGGCATAAACTTCGAATAAGCCGTTTTGGTTGGCTGGCAGGGCCTCACCGTTGACATAAATCTGGGGACGCTGGGTGGAATCTTCGGCCGAAAGTATAATATTGGCCCTGTAACTGCCACCCCTTACAATATTTTGAGAATTGGGAATCACATAGGCTTTGATGCGGTTCACCCTGAAGTCGCCCACGTCGATGTTTTTGGTCAGGGTATAAAGCACTTCGCCTTCGGCGTGACGAACATCATTCTGTAGTTTGGAAAGCATTGTGATAACAGCGCTGACGGGCATATTGTCGAACATGGCTGTTTCCCAGTCCTTGCCCTGAATTTTATCCTTGTGCGAAGGCGTGGTGGAAAAATTATCCAGAATAATACGTTGTTTAAGGGTGTCGCCCATCATGGAAACCATCTTTTCTCGAAAGGCTTCCATTTCCTGAGCCAGTTCACGTCCCTTTTTCCCGGTAGGAGGCAACATGACAAAAGCAGTAGCATTAACGTCTTCGCGTTTTATTACATTGTGTATGTCGGCTTTTTTCCCATCGGCTTTGCGAACAATTTCCCATTTAATTTGTTCCACGTAGTTATACATGGAATCGGCGTAATGTTTGACTTCTTGGGCACGTTGGTACCATTCCCCGCTTTTTTCGGGGTTTTGCTTGTAAGAGCTGTATAGGTCGTCGTAAAGCGACTCATTTTGGACACTCGAATTGTGAGTACTCCTGAGCAGGCTGTCTTCGACCAGTTCGAAACCACCCAGTACGTCAGAAGAGACGTTGAGTGCAAGCATACAGAGCAGCATGATGTACATGAGTCCGATCATTCGCTGTCTGGGGGTTTCGGGAGCGTTGCTGGAAGGCATATTCCTTAGGGATTATTGTTGGTTGTTATCCTTGTTGTTTTCGTCGTCCTGCAGATCCTTGTCAGCGGAATTGTCCGCTGCTTTGGGAGTTTCCTCTGCAGTGTTTTCTTGCTTAGCCTGAGGGCCCTGGTTGGCCATATAAGCCATACCCATCATGGGATTGTTACCAGGGATCATGGCATTTAACATTCTGGCATAGAACTGATTGAGATTAGCCAAATGATCGGCCATTTGTTGAGTCTCGGTTCTGAAGCGTTCGCTGTCGAGGGCAGAGCCTTCGTACATTTCTTTGATGTGCAGCAAGCCCTTGTTCACCCGGTCTATGGTGTCGATCTGCGAGCTGATGCTCTTGAGTTGAATGCCGTAAATGGTGTTCAGACCTTTCAGGTTAAGGTTCAGAGCATCCATCTGTTCCACATAGCCTTTGGAGTTGTTGGTGATCTGATCGGAATTCTCTGTGATATTCTTGTAAGAATCCAGCAAGACATTGGAAACTTCGGCCAAAGAACCGGTAGCCCGGCTGAATCGGTTGAGGTTCTCGGTCATGCCGGCCAGTTGTTGCAGGTAATCTTCGGTGACGTTAGTAATATTTGCCAGGGCGTTGAGCTGACGTACGGCTTCTCCCATGCGTTTGATGCTGTCTGCCAGCACTTCGGAATCTTCGGGGCTGAGTTGTACCTGTGGGGGTATTCCAAAGCTCTGGGCGGCTTGCTGGGGCGTTATGTCCGAAAAAGGAGCGGTTCCCCGGGCCTGACCCTGATAGGCTTGACTTTGAGCTGAGCCGGCCTCAGTTGCTGTAGCCTGACCCGCTCCGCCAGGAGCGCCACCTCCTTGAATAAAGACTCCGCCTCCTACGCCCAGATTATTAAAATCGGGCCGGTCTTCGGCTTTTCTTGATTTCAATACAGGAAATACTTCTTCCCAGCGATAATTTCTGAAAGGGGGTTCAAAAGCCGAAAGGGCAAAAATAAGAACTTCGGTGCCCAGACCGATGGCCAGCATGGTGTTGGCCCCGTCGAGGTGCAAGAGTTTGAACAAGGTTCCCAGTATAGCCAGAGAGGCTCCAAAGCCGTAAAAGAAATTGAAAATGGTCTTTCCGCGCTGACTGCCCAGGAAGGCCGCCAACCTGGATTCTTCTCTCTGTTTTTGTTGTTTGTCGGACATAATATGCGATGTTTAATTATTATTTACTGCCTCCGCCTATTTGGCTGCGTACGCAACGAAAACCAATGTAGGAGCGGGTTTCGTTTTGATATTCATAAGTGCGTGAGTTGACCTGGATAAACTGAGCCGGATCTTTCCAGGAGCCGCCACGTACCACTTTGCGTTTGGTCAGATAGGGGTCGTTGTGGGTACTTTTATAATTAAATTCCGGATTCAGGTCATTCATTTCCTGATAAGACGAGGCCGACCAGGTACTTGAAGTCCATTCGGCTACGTTACCGGCCATATCGTAGAGTCCATATTCGTTGGCCGGATAAGAGGCAACCTTGACGGGAATCAGTCCTCCATCGGAAGGAAAATCTCCCTCACCGGTTTTAAAATTGGCATAAAAACAGCCTTTTTCGTTATTGGTGAATTCTCCTTCCCAGGGGAAACGGGTCACTTGCTTGCCTCCACGGGCGGCGTATTCCCATTCGGCTTCGGTGGCAAGACGATATTCAAGCACTTTTTGACCTTTGGCCCTGAGTGCATTATTGAGGTATTCCGTTCTCCAGTGACAAAAGGCTTTGGCCTGGTCCCAGGAGACGCCGACTACCGGATGGGCAGTGTATCCGGGGTGAGAAAAATAGTTGGTCAGATAAGGCAGGTTGTAGCTGTTTTCAAAATCATTAACCCAGCAGGTTGTGTCGGGGTAAATTTCTACAATATAGGTATGCACAAAATCCCACATGGATCTCAATGGTCTTCTTAAGGTTGTGCGGACAATTTTTCCGTCCTGGCTGTAGTAGGCGGTGTCTTTGCTAATCATCACCTGGGGTAGTTCAGCCGTATTGATGTCGGTATTGCGTTCCCGTTTTTCGAGAATAAGCTGATTTTCCCTTTTTGAGGCTGCCTCCTGATCGAACCAGTTGTAGCGATAGGTGATCCGTTCCGGTACCAGCCTGCGTCCGCCTCTGATAGGATCGGGATCTGAAAGGTAATTCAGGGCGCTCAGCTCTTCCTCGGTAGCACGACGTGCATCCGGAATGGGTAGTTTCCAGTTGAGATAGGGGGTGATGGGATCTCCCAGCTGATTCTCGGTAATTTTATATTCGTCGTTGCCTCCGTAAAAAGGATCGGCCATGCGTTCACGTATAATGGAGTCGCAAACCCATTGTACGAATTGCTTGTATTGTCCGTTAGTGATTTCGGTTTCGTCCATCCAGAAAGACCCTACAGAAACTTTCCTCGAAGGAAGTTCGGTCCCCCAGATGCTGTCTGTGGCAGATTGTCCAAGTTCAAAAGTACCTTGTCGAATCAAAATCATTCCGTAAGGATTGGGCTCATTCCACGACGAAGTCTTTACGCCTGTCAGCTCCCCGTTGTCGTAAGAACTGCAGGAAGCCAGCAAGATAAGTGCTGAGCCGATGATCAGGTTTTTTTTCATTGTTTTATAATATTCGAATGCTCTTTTGTTTTTTACTAATCAGCGAGGTGTCGATTTTTTTGCGGTAAGCGATGAATAATTCGTGGCTGCCGCTCGTGAAATAAATCATTTCGCTTATGGGGACGTCGTAGGCATAGCCAACGGTCAATCCAAAATCAAACATCACTCCAACCATCGCAACCATGGCCTCACCAGGCCTCCAGCTCAAACCTCCCCAATATTCCTTGTTGTATTTAAGCAGGCAGGATATGTCTGCAGTCCAGGCGACAAGGTCGGTCTTGGCCAAAATAGAGGGTTGCAGCACATATAACGGATTTGACAGGTTGATATTGTATCCGCCAGTCAAATAATAGCTTCTTGCTACTTTAAAAAGGACTTCATTGTCTTCTTCGGTACTCTCTTCGCGCCTGAGTTTAATGTTACTGCCCAAGAGGTGTGAAGCCGATAAACCAGCGTAAAATTCCGAACGGTTATACCAGACTCCCAGGCTAAAATCAGGAATGATTCCTTCGATGTCGCCAGAGGGAATAGCCTCGTCGTTGGGGTTGTGGTATTCGCTGTCCGGAATGTAGATTCCGCC
>LSQX01218793.1_pt1 | contig 22502 bp, 24 predicted proteins | sample 654561 | NCBI WGS metagenome assembly LSQX01 (sample SAMN04489861, study PRJNA283612) | anaerobic digester metagenome | isolation source: 4 biogas reactors fed with cattle manure at either 37C or 55C with and... | place: Denmark: Kongens Lyngby | collected 2014
CAGAATTCTTATCGCCGACAATAATGCCGAACTATGCGATATGTTGACGGAGTTTATCGAATCACAGGGTGATATGACTGTGGTAGCGACAGCCATGGATGGCGAAGCTGCCTTGGAAGCGCTCAGCGAGTTCGCTGTGGATGTGGTGATTCTGGATGTTGCTATGCCGCGACTAGATGGGATCGCTGTTTTGCAGCGCATGCGCGAACTCGATCTGCAACCGCACCCACGCATCATTGTGTTAAGTGCATTAGGGCGGGAGGACATTATGCACCGTCTCACGAATTTAGGGGCGGATTACTACGTCGTCAAGCCTATCGATCTAGAGGTACTAGCCGAACGCATAAGGGAGTTCGGTCCGTCGCCGACTCAGGGAGTCGAATCCACCTCCATGGGCGGTACCCGTGGGCCCGTACGGCAGCGCACTCCCTCCTATGAGCTCCAGGTAACCGAAATGCTTCACAAGCTAGGGATACCTGCCCATATGAAAGGCTACCTCTACCTGAGAGACGCGGTTCAGATGGTCTTGGAGGATGATCGTCTGCTGGCCGGAGGCCTAACCAAGAAGCTTTATCCGATGGTAGCTGAGAAGTATCAGTCCTCCCCGGGAGGGGTCGAGGCGGCCATTCGTAATGCACTTACTGCGTGGTGGGAACGAGGCAACCGGGAGTTGTTTGAGGCCATGACAGGGCGTAACGGCTACGGCAAGATACCCACCAACTCAGCCATGATCGCCGAGTTGGCGGATCAGATCCGCTTCAACAGCCTCGAGAAGCGCCAAACCCTCTGAAGCCGGTCGTTCCGGCATGCTAACGAGGCGGCCGTTGCGCCGCCTTATGTTTGTTATGATAGAAGACAAACCCGAAGTTGGAAAAAAGGACGTGATCCGATTGTCGCTCAAGCTATCGATAGAACAAAAAGCCTCTTTAGCTGCCATGCACGGCAGGGATTTTATCAGCCTGCATGACTTTACACCGGTGGAAATAGCAGATTTATTGGCATTGGCCAAACTCTTGAAGCATCACGAGCCCCTGCCAATTCTGAAAGGCAAGCAACTCGCCATGATTTTCACCAAAGCTTCTACGCGCACCAGGGTCTCGTTCGAGGTTGGCATCCGCCAGCTGGGCGGAGATGCCGTTGTCTTGCTTAGCGGCGATACGCAGATCGGACGCGGGGAGCCTATAAAGGACACGGCCCGGGTGTTGTCACGCTATGTCGACGGAATCATGATCCGTACCTATGATCATCAGGATGTCCTGGATCTTGCTAGGTGGGCCTCCATTCCTGTCATCAACGGTTTGACAGACGATCTGCATCCCTGCCAGGCCCTGGCCGATTTACTGACCATCCAGGAACATAAAGGACACTTGACCGGGCTGAAGATGACGTATATAGGTGACGGCAACAACATGGCGACATCACTCATGTTCGCCGGCGCCAAGACAGGCATGCACGTGACTATCTGTTGTCCTCCGGGATATGAACCGAGCGCCGCCTATCTTGAACAGGCGCGTGGGGATGCCCGCGGTGAGAGCCGTATCGAAGTAGTGCATGATCCCCAGACTGCGGCAGAAGAGGCTGATGTGCTTTACACCGATGTATGGGCGAGCATGGGACAGGAGGCAGAGCGAGATTCACGGGCAGCGGCCTTTGCACAGTATCAGATTAACGAGGATCTCCTACGGGTGGCGGCAGAAGACTGTATAGTCATGCACTGCTTGCCTGCTCATCGCGGGGAAGAGATCACGGAAGAGGTTATCGAAGGTCCGCACAGCGTGGTCTTCGATCAGGCTGAGAACCGTCTCCACGCCCAGAAAGCCATCTTGGCCACTTTGATGGGCCATCCGGAGGATTTTGTATAGGGGTGTGAATGTAAGACAGACATGGAACACGAACGATGTCATCCGGATCTCATTGAGGTACCGATCCACGATCTTGGCCATAGGGGTGAGGGTGTTGGACGCTTCCAGGGGCAGACGGTATTCGTACAGGGCGCATTGCCGGGCGACACGGTGCTGGCCCAGCCGTTTGAGGTCCATCGTCGCTATCAGAAAGCCCGTCTGGTTAGAGTGCTCGATGCCTCGCCCCATCGTATAGATCCTCCTTGTCAGGTGTTTGCGCGTTGTGGCGGTTGCCAGCTCCAGGACTTCTCCTATGAGGGGCAGTTGCGCTGGAAAGAGGAGCGAGTAAGACAAGTAATACGACGTCTGGGAGGCATTGAAGACCCAAATATACGGCCCATCATTCCTGCTCCCAGTCAGTGGGGATATCGCAACAAAGCACAGTTCCCGGTACAGATGGTGGAGGGTCGCCCGCGCCTTGGATTTTACGAGCAGTACTCACATCGTCTCGTCCCCGCGGAATCATGCCTGATCCAGCATCCGTCGATTTGCGCCGCCGCGACTCGCGTAGTTGAGCATCTGCAAGAGCTGCCTATTCCTCCCTACGATGAGACAGACGGCAGAGGCGTCTTACGCCATGTGATCATAAGAACCAGTTTTTCTCACTCGGATCTGCTTATCACCCTGGTTGCCACACAGGAGGATTTCGAAGGCCGCGCCGATCTCGTCCGTGTCCTGCCACGTGACCTGCCGTCTCTTGTTGGTGTGACTCTAAATGTCAATAGCCAAAAGGGCAACCGCATCATGGGAGACCGCAACGTCATTCTGTGGGGAAGAGATTTCATACGTCAGACACTTGATGTCAGTGGGATGTGCCTCGATTTTCATATCTCCGCCCCTTCCTTTTTTCAGGTCAATCCTGTGCAGGCGCAGGCCCTCTACTCGGTAGCGCTTGAATACGCGCAGGTCGATTCTCAGACGAAATTGCTGGATGCTTACTGCGGCACGGGTACCATTTCACTGGTTCTCGCCAAAGCGGGAGCAGCAGAAGTATGGGGGATCGACAGTGTCCCAGATGCGATTGACAATGCCAAGGTGAATGCCCGTCTCAACGGACTTGATAATGTCAGTTTTCACGTTGGTCGGGTCGAAGAGATTGCCGGTCAGCTCATTGACGCACGCGGCAGACCTGATGTGGTAGTCGTGGATCCGCCGCGGTCGGGACTGGATCCCGGATTCCTGCGAGACATGGCCAAAGCAAGAGCTCAACGTTGGGTCTATGTGTCGTGCAACCCGGTAACCTTAGCTCGCGACATCAAGATGTTACGTGATTACAGCTATCGGCTCGAGCGGGTGCAGCCTGTCGATATGTTCCCCCATACGCCCCATGTCGAATGCGTGACGTTATTGTCAAGGGTGACGTCTTGATCACTTGACTTGACCCGCTTTCTCGGCCTTACATGACGTGTGAGGCTCTGTAATGTACGGCACCCTAAGTCCGTCTGATGACGAGCCACGTGGATCTGATGACGAGCTACGTGGCGAGCGAATAACATGAACGCCGCGGTGCTGCTCCAGCTCCAGGCTCTGCGGCAGGTGGTTAAACGGCACGGATCAAAACAAAAAGCCGCTCCCGAAGGGCATGGAACGGGCTTTTCTCTATATAGGAAGTCTCAATTCAGCGATCATGCCTTTAGTTTTTGGGCTTACTCACCGCGGCCCCGGTTGCAGAAAAGTCGTTGCAGCTTTCGTTGCCAGGATCATGCTTTTGCTGATCACACCGGTGCGCTCTGCCTTCTACAAAAGAATAGCAAAGCACCCGCTTAGAACAACATAATCATGAGACGTGGGGCAAAGCAGTGGCCGTTCGGCAGATGGACTATTGAGCTCACAGGGCTCACGCTGAAGGCTGTTTGCCGTTGCATCGGAAGCGGGGGCTTGGAAGCCCCCGCTAAGTAACCCTTCAGCTCATCCTAGACTTTAGGAGGCTGAAGCCCTTGCTCACTTACCGTAGACGGACTCGGCACGGTTCCTCCGCTGCCGGAAAGACCGGCTTGGAAACCCGTCCGCACCGCCGAAGTTGCCTGATCAATCAGTGACTGCTCTGCCGCTGCGATCATGCGGCGAACCATGTGACCACCCACAGCGCCGTTTATCCGAGAGGGGATGTCACCCAAGTATCCCTGGTAGTTCTGAATACCGAGCTCGGCGGCCACTTCCTGCTTGAACTGTTCGAGAGCCTGATAGGCACCGGGGACTAAGGGGACGTTTCTCTTCTGACCTGCAGCCATTCTGTTTTCACCTCCTGCACGCTTAGAATGGCCAGAGCCTCGCCGTCAAATACAGACAGGAGTTGGTGAGGCTGTGTCAAAATGCTGTTGACATGCGAAATACCCCTGGCAGTGCAAAAGGGCACCGACGGCGTGCAGAAGGAGGGAAGATATGTTACCATGAAGCTGTTGACTGCGCATTTCAACCACCGTGAAAGAAGGAGAGTAGCATTGCATGCCGTCTGAAGATACGATGACCCATGACAGCACGGGTCGCAACACCACAGATGAGACTCAGCAAAAAACAGAAGTATTTCTTGCGCAGCCGACGGAGAAGAAGTCGGTGATGGATCAGCTGAGATCCCGGTTGGAGGAGAGTCACGTAATGGGTGATCTGTGGAGCACGATTGTCGAAGTCTTGATCAGTGTATTGCCTGTAGTTCTTTTCTTGCTCTTCTTCAACTCATTCGTGCTTAAGCAGCGCTTGACTAATCCTGCCCAGACCTATATAGGCCTTCTTTTGGCTATAGTCGGGCTTATAGTCTTTACGCAAGGTCTGAAGATGGGCTTTTTGCCCTTAGGGGAAAACGTAGGCCAGAACCTTACACAGAGTGTCGCTTCCAGTGCTTGGCTTGTGTTGCTGTTTGTCTTTGTACTGGGTTATGGAGTCACATTGGCCGAACCTTCCCTACAAGCGTTGGGCATTCAAGTGGAGGAGCTTAGCGCAGGCGTGATCAAGAAAAACCTCGTGGTCCATGCGGTGGCTCTTGGAGTGGGCATGGGTGGTGTGGCGGGTATGCTCAAAATCATATATCAAGCCTCTACGGGACTGGTATTGGCCGTAGCCTATGCCGTAGCCATCACCTTGTCCTTTTTCGCGCCGAAGACGATCGTCGGAGCGGCCTTTGACGCCGGTGCGGTAACCACAGGGCCCGTCACTGTGCCCATCATCATGGCCTTGGGTGTCGGCGTTGCTTCGGCACTGGGTGGCAGAGACCCGTTAATCGACGGCTTCGGCCTCGTGACGTTGACAGCAGTTGGTCCGGTTATTTCCATGCTATGTCTGGGCATAATCTTCAAGATGTAGGGGTGTGAGCTAAGTGAGATATGAATGCATATTCGCCATTTTGGCGAGGGGCGAAGCCGACAGAGTAATGAACGCAGCAAAAAAAGCCGGCGCAAAGGGTGGCACCATCTTTTTTGCCCGTGGCACAGGCAGCCATGAAGCCAAGACGTTTTTCGGTATTACCGTCGAAACCGGTCGAGAGATCCTGATGATCCTGTGCGAAGAAAGCGAAACGGAAGCTATTCTGGAAGCCATAGTGGAGGCCGGCAGATTGAAAGAACCGGCTGCCGGTATTGCCTTCGTTGTTGAGGTGAACAGGGTAGTCGGCCTACAGCACAGACAAGGAATCGAAAAGGCGAATAGCGATAGCTAACAAACCGCAGTCATCTGCCATCAATCGGCGGTGGCTTCCGATCCTTGTGTCACCGCTTGCCGGAAGGCCACGCAGTTGGTCCGGATACGGCAGATCAACATGCCGCATCTCTTTGTAATTCATCGCTGGGTTAGCAGGACAATGCTTGTTACATCGCCAGCGCTTCTGCTATAATGCAAACAACTTCCGGCCTAGAATGGGCTGTCGAGAGCAAGAAATGAGGCGGCATCTGTGAGAACGCATTTGGAAATATCCAATCTGCATGTAAGTGTCGAGCAAACACCTATTCTCAAAGGCCTCTCCCTGCGTGTGCGCGGCGGCGAAGTTCACGCTATCATGGGGCCGAACGGCTCAGGAAAAAGCACTCTGGCCTTTACTCTGATGGGCCATCCAAGATACGAAGTCACGGACGGATCAGTTGTCCTCAACGGACAAGATATATTGAGCCTAACCCCTGATGAACGCTCTAAAGCGGGTCTTTTTTTGGCCTTTCAGTATCCCCAAGAAGTACCCGGAGTCAGCGTAGCCAGCTTTTTACGTGCAGCGTGCAATGCTCACCGCAGTTCGGAACAAGAACTGTCCGTGATGCAGTTCACTCGAAAGCTACGAGACAAGATGGCCGCGCTGGAGATGGATGCCGCCTTTGCCAACCGCTACCTCAACGAGGGTTTTTCCGGCGGCGAGAAAAAACGCAACGAGATACTCCAGATGGCGATGCTTGAACCGAAGATCGCGGTTCTCGATGAGACAGACTCAGGTTTGGACATCGATGCCTTGAGAATAGTGGCCAACGGTGTGAATCAACTGCTCAATCCACAACTGGGCATTATCGTCATTACGCACTACCAGCGCATTCTTGAGTACCTGAAACCTGATTTTGTACACGTTCTCATGGACGGGAGAATCGTCCGCTCTGGCGGCCCCGAACTGGCCGATGAACTCGAAGAAAGGGGATATGACTGGATCCGGGAGGGGATCGCAAATTGAGAGCCAACCATGAACGGCTGACGGAGCTGCGCGCTGAGGCCCTCAAAGCGTTCCAGGCTCTCCCGGACCCTGACTGGTACGATACGTCCGTCTGGCCTCGCGTACAGCTAGTCGACCCCACGCCCAAGCTTGCGTGTGAGACGCGCTCACAATCGCTGGCTTCGGGTGTCATTTGTCAAGACTTGTTTTCGTCCTCCGCCAACGATAGTGAGTTGGTCAAAAGGTTCCTGGGTTCCGTAGTCAAACCCGCGACCGATAGATTGGTCGCCTTGCACTATGTGAACATGAACTCAGGATGTCTTGTTTATGTACCCCCACATACGGAGGCGGACGTAGTCTTGACCGTTGATCGTACCCGCGATGACTCAGATGAAGGATCCTTTCACCATACGATGGTCATCGCCGATACCGGGGCTCGTCTAAGATTGCTACAGACGGATGAGTCTCCAGATACAACGCTGGTTGTCGATGTGGTGGAGGTCATAGCCCAGGAAGGTGCGTACGTCGAGTATAGCACCTGGCAGGATCTAGGTATTGATACATGTCACTACAATGTCAGGCGAGCATTGCTTCATCGCGATGCAAGCGTAGACTGGCTTCTGGGAACCTTTGGTGCACGCGTCAGCAACGAAAAGACCCTTTCTCATCTGCAAGGAGCAGGGAGCCAGTCCAGTTGCTTGGCGCTTTTTCTTGGTTCTGACAGACAGCGCTACAATCTCGCCGTAGATATGCTACACGAAGGTGAGCATACCGCCAGCGACATCCTGACCAGAGGCGTACTGGACCGAGATGCACGAACCGTCTATGTAGGCAGAGCAACAATCGGTTCTTCGGCGCGTCATGCTTCAGCGTTTCAGCAACAGAACACGCTGTTGCTGTCCAAAAACGCCCGTGTCGATACAACGCCGGAGCTTTTAATCGGGGTGGACGAAGTCCAAGCCGGGCACGCTAGCACTGTCGGTCAAATCGATCAGGATCAGCTATTCTACCTCATGAGCCGCGGGCTGCCTGAACAGATCGCAACGAGAATGATCATCCACGGGTTTTTGGCACCTATTGTCCAGCGTGTGCCGATTCAGGATGAGCAGACGAGGCTCATGGAGCTTATCGACAGGAAGATTGCCATATGAACGTGTCTTTGATACGCAAGGATTTTCCCATATTGCACCAACGCATACACGGCAAATCGCTGATCTATCTCGACAGCGCAGCCACTTCTCAAATGCCCTTAAGCGTTATCAAAGCTATCGAGGAGTACGCCCGGAATGACAACTCAAACGTACACAGGGCCATTCACACACTTGGCGAAAGGGCTACGGCACACTATGAAGGAGCCCGGGCTAAGGTCGCTCGTTTTATCGGGGCTCCCGCCCCGCAACAAGTTATCTTTGTAAGAAACACTACCGAAGCCATCAACCTTGTGGCTTGGTCATGGGGCATGAACATCCATCCGGGTGACGAGCTCTTGCTGACGCCCATGGAGCATCACAGCAATCTGATACCCTGGCAACAGTTGGCCCGTCGCAGAGGGGCGAAACTGATGTTTATGCCGCTGCGCAGCGACGGAACAATAGACCTCCAAGAGCTGCCCCGGCTCATAACGAAAAAGACTCGTCTTATCGCCGTAACTCATGTTTCAAACGTTCTCGGAGTGATCAACCCCATACAAGAGATAATCTCAGCGGCGCGCCAAGTGGGAGCCCGAGTGTTCGTAGACGGCGCACAGAGCGTTCCACATATGCCGGTGGACGTCAAAGCTTTGGACTGCGATTTCTTGGCTTTTTCGGGACACAAGATGTGTGGTCCCATGGGTATCGGCGTTCTCTATGGCAAAGCGGATGCTCTCGAGGAAATGGAGCCGTTGATGTTCGGCGGTGAGATGATATCCACGGTGAGCCTGGAGACAGCAGACTGGAAAGAGCTGCCTTGGCGCTTTGAGGCGGGTACTCCCAATGTAGTCGGTGCCGTAGGACTCGCGGCGGCCATTGACTACCTGACGGAGCTGGGAATGGATTCCATACATGCCCATGAACAACAGATAACAAGATACGCCGTGCGCCTTTTGAAAAGAATCCCCGGCGTGACCATCTATGGTCCGGAACACCCCAGAGGAGGATTGGTCACGTTCAACCTTGGAGATATTCATCCGCATGACGTGGCCACGGTACTTGACCAGGAGGGCATAGCCGTACGAGCCGGACATCACTGCTGTCAACCTCTGATGAGGTGGCTCGATGTTCCGGCGACAGTAAGAGCAAGCTTCTACTTATACACTACGGAAGCGGAAATAGATGCACTAGCCCACGCTCTGGAAAAAACGAAGGAGTTTTTTGGCCATGGCATTGGATGATCTCTACCGAGAAGTGATCATGGAGCACTATCGCTCGCCGCGGAACTTCAGGGAGTTGGACGATGCCACTGTCTCGTTAACACTCACCAATCCCCTGTGCGGTGATGAGATCACCCTCTACGCACGTATCGCCGACGATCGTATTGAGGATGTTACGTTTCTTGGACGCGGTTGCTCCATCAGTCAGGCTTCAGCCTCGCTCATGACAGAGGCCATTAAAGGCAAGTCACTCGACGAGGCTGTGAGTATCATGAGTGATTTTAGGGGAATGATGCGCGGCGAACCCGTCGAAGACGATGAATCGCTGGGCGATCTGCTGGCGCTCTCGGGCGTGACCAAGTTTCCCGTACGGGTCAAATGCGCCGTATTACCTTGGGAAGCCCTGCGACAAGTCATAGCACCCGATCAGACCCCTGAATGACCGTGACAGCAAGCGGAGGGAAGACTGTGGTACATAAGGTAACTTTGATTCCCGGTGACGGTGTCGGCCCGGAGTTGACAGAAGCTGCCCGGCGCGTGTTGGAAGCTACAGGAGTCCAGTTCGAGTGGGAAATCCAACATGCGGGAGCTGAAGTCGCTGAGAAAACCGGCACTCCGTTACCTTCCGAAGTGCTGGAGTCCATTCGACGCAACAAAGTCGCTCTTAAAGGGCCGATTACAACCCCTATCGGCACCGGTTTTCGGAGCGTCAATGTGGCTTTGCGACACGAACTCGGTTTGTACGCGTGCGTTCGTCCCTGTACATATTACCCGGGGGTACGTTCTCGCTACAACGATGTGGACATAGTCGTGGTTCGTGAGAATACTGAGGATCTATACGCTGGCGTAGAGTTTGCCCGCGGCAGCGTTGAAGCTGAAACCATACGGAGTTGGGCCCCAGGAAAGATCCATCCCGATTCGGCTATTTCAGTGAAGCCCACCTCCGCAGAAGCCTCGAGGCGCATCGTGAAATATGCCTTTGAATACGCCCTGGCTCACGACAGAAAACGGGTAACGGCCGTGGCAAAAGCTAACATCATGAAGCTCACGGACGGCTTGTTCTATGAAGCTGCTCGAGAAGTGGCCAAGGAATACGAGGGACGGATCGAATACGATGAGTGCCTTATAGACGCTCTGTGTATGCGACTAGTACAGCGGCCTGAAATCTACGATGTACTGGTCATGCCCAATCTCTACGGCGACATTGTGTCAGATCTGTGTGCGGGACTTGTTGGCGGCTTAGGCATGGCTCCGGGAGCCAATATCGGTGACGGAGTAGCGGTTTTTGAGCCAACTCACGGATCGGCGCCCAAATACAAGGGTCTCAACAAGGTCAATCCGTGTGCGTTAATACTCTCAGGCATGATGATGCTTGATTACCTGGGCGAAAAGGATGCCGCACGGAGCCTGGAATCGGCGGTGAAGGCCGTTTTGTCCGAAGGTCGGTTCGTCACCTATGACTTGAAAGAAGACCGCGATGATCCTACTGCCGTCGGTACGCAAGAGATGGCGGACGCTATTATAGAGAAGCTACAGAGCTAATGCTGGCTGGCATTGTAGCGTGTCGGCGGGATCGGTTCCCGCCGACACATTGCGAAAAGGAGGAACGGCTTTGCGCCTGGCTGTCATTGGAGGCACAGGTGTTGATGCCCGCAGACTGTTTGGCGATACGAAGCCTCTTAGCGTCGAGACGCCGTACGGCTCCGTCGTGCTGCAAGAAGCCCAACACGAAAGCGGTAAGAAAGTCTTTTTCTTGGCCCGCCACGGAGCAGGTCATTCAGTTCCTCCTCATCGTATCAACTATAGAGCCAATGCTTGGGCTCTCCGTGAGCTCGGAGTGGAAGCCGTCTTAGCCACCGCAGCTGTAGGCGCGCTTCGTCGACAGATTCAACCCGGAGATCTTGTGGTCATCGACTCGTTCATTGATCTGACATCAGGACGCCCAAGCACTTTCTTTGACGGTGAGGACGGTCGAGTCGTTCACACTGACATGACAGAGCCCTATTGTCCCATCTTGCGTCAGGCCGTGTTGGCAGCGGGTGGAGACCTTCCGGTCCGGATTCATAGTACAGGCTGTTACGTATGCACAAACGGCCCGCGCTACGAAACCCCCGCGGAAGTGGCTGCCTTTGCCATGTTGGGCGGCGATGTGGTGGGCATGACAGGTGTCCCTGAAGTGGTATTGATTCGCGAGCTTGGCCTATGCTATGCAACTATCGCTTTGGTCACCAATTTGGGAGCAGGGCTGAGTTCGGACCTCTTGAAACATGACGACGTGGTCCGTACGATGCAAGCCAGCGGTGACCTGGTCTGCAAGCTTTTACGGGACGTCATTGATTCCCTGCAGATCTCTAATTGCAGCGTGTGCCGCCTCCCAGGTAGTACGTGACACTTTTTTAGAACAAGCCCTTGCGTTCACGACTGAGTGGTGATATAATTGCACTTGGTCATTGGGGGATGGGGTAACGGTAGCCCGATTGGCTCTGGACCAATTAGTTCTGGTTCGAATCCAGGTCCCCCAGCCATAGGCCCCCATCGTCTAGAGGCCTAGGACACATGGTTCTCAGCCATGCGGCCGGGGTTCGAATCCCCGTGGGGGTGCCAAACATAAAAAGCCTGCCTCATTTGGTGGGCTTTTTATATTATAAGTTACCTATACGTCTGAATTGCACTTCGCATGTGGCACTGGTCATAGGTACGCGCACTGGACGGTCGTTCCGCCACGTACTCCCCTTGCCGGGGTAAAAGTAGTTCCGTCTTGGAAGCCTACTACCGCGAGGGGGGTGAGAAGCATGAGAAGCTTGGCTGATGTAGTGCGTAAAGCACTCACGAACCGAACTCGCCGCTTGCTGGACTTCGAGACCGCCAGTCTTGGCGGAGAGGCACAAGTCGCCGTCATGGACTCAGTCACGCCCCCAAAAGAGAGCATCTTCAAAGGGGATGGCGTGCTTGTGACCCCCACTCCGATTACAGCAGGGGAAGAAGTCCAGGTTTGGTACGCGGGTTCATTGGCCAAATCAGGAGCCCGCCAGGTTTTTCTGCATTATGGCGTCGGTCCCGGAGCTTGGCAACAAGTGCGCGACATTCCGATGACACAGTCATCGCCATCCGTTTGGACCTGTACAATCCGCGCGGCTAGCGGAGGTCGGTTAGAGATGTGCTTTCATGACGGGGCGGGAAATTGGGACAACAATTTCGGGAAGAATTGGAGCTACACAATACACACCGGCCTGCGACAGTGAGCGGACAGTAGCAGGAAAGAAGCCCTTGGCTATGGAAGCAAGCGTGTAGTACAACAGGGCCCGGCAAAACCCTGCTGGGCCTTAACGCCTCGGCAAGGGTCCTTAGGAGGTCACTGAATGGCGCATCTCATTATCCGGGGTGGCAATCCTCTGTACGGGGAGATCTCGGTCAGCGGATCCAAAAACAGTGCTATGCCCATTTTAACTGCGGCCGCACTGAGTGATGAGGAGAGCATAATCGATAACGTACCGCGTGACACCTCTGTCTTGACGATCTGCCTCATCCTCAGAAGCTTGGGCGCCGAGGTCTACATGGATGATAAAGGCCGCATACACGTTAGAGGTGCCGGGATCAATAACCATAGTGCCCCGTATGATCTCGTCAGACGTGAGCGCGGCTCGTTCTATACGGCGGGTCTGTTGCTAGGTCGTCTTGGCTGTGCGGAAGTCCCGCTGCCTGGAGGATGTGCCATAGGCTCACGACCCGTGGATTTTCATATTCGTGGCTTCCAACAGCTAGGGGCCGAGGTGACAATCGAGCACGGATATGTTAAGGCCTCAGCGCCGCAGTTGCGAGGTACAAGTATTTTCATCAATCGTTCGAGCGTGGGTACCACCATAAATCTGATGATCGCCGCCGCTAAAGCAGAAGGGGTCACTATCCTGGAAAACGCGGCCAAAGAGCCGGAAGTTGTTGATCTGGCGATCTTTCTCAATAGCATGGGAGCGCGTGTACGCGGCGCGGGCACCGATGTGATCAGGATAGAAGGGGTCAAAGAACTCTATGGCACGGAATATGGTATCATCTGCGATCGGATAGAGGCAGGAACGTATCTGATGTGCGCTGCCGTGGCCGGCGGAGAGGTACTGCTGAAAGACGTAGTGCCCGAACACTTGCGTTCGCCGATTCTGAAACTCATGGAAGCCGGAGTAGAGATCAAAGAAGACAACAGCAGTATCCTCGTTCGTTCCCAACGCAAACTGAAGGCTTGTGATGTAGAGACCGCCCCATACCCTGGGTTTCCCACTGATCTTCAGCAACCTTTTGTAGCTTTGATGTCCACTGCCGAGGGAACCAGCGTCATTCGCGAGACGATCTTTGATAGATTTCGCTATGTGGATGAGTTGCGAAGAATGGGGGCCGACATACGCGTTGAGCACGATACGGCCATCGTTCGAGGAGTCGAGCAGCTGTCGGGCGCGCCGGTAGAAGCTACGGATCTTCGGGCAGGGGCGGCCTTGGTCGTTGCAGCTCTGGGTGCTGTAGGCGAAACCCGGATCTTGGGGTTGGAGATACTTGACAGAGGATACGAAGGTTTGAGCGAGAAACTTCATGCCTTAGGAGCCGATGTAGTCCGCGAAGAATCGCCGGACTCAGTGAGCCAAAAAATAACCTTTGCCGCACTGCGATTATCAAAGGAAGTGGACCAGGATGGATAACCAGCCGTCTGTCTGTGCTGATTTCATTATGGTCAAGGCGTTAGAAGACGGAGTAACGATCATCGGTCTAACGCGCGGAAGCGATACGAAATTCCATCACACCGAGAAGCTCGACAAGGGAGAGCTCCTGATAGCCCAGTTTACCGAGCACACCTCGGCTATCAAGATCCGCGGGCGGGCTCGTGTGTGGACAAAACACGGCGAGACCGAATGCGGTGACTGATCCCATCGAACAGGAGGGCTCGGGTGCGACGCCTATTAGACAGGGTTTATAAAACAGCAATCTTGATACATCTGTTTTTTCGCCGGAAACCGGTAGCTATCGGAGCTTCCGTTATTTATATGGCCGGAGCCGTCACGCTCACTTTGCTGCGTCAGCGTTTGCTTCTATGGAGCCGCGTCGGGCAGACAACCCTTCTAAAGATCTTCAAGTCCTTCCCTCATGCAAGACTTATCGATGTCAGGGCGATACTACAGCGTGCCGAGGCATTTTTCAACTAGCTCGCGCACCGGTTCTTCATTTTGTCGTTTCCGGGGAGGTACATGGAGTGTGGGTAGTCGTTTACGTGGCTCGCTCAAGCAGCGCGGCTGAGCACATCCTCGACGAATTGAGCAAAAACGGAATACTTGCCCGTTCGCGGCAAATAAAACATAAACACGGCGAGATCCGGCATTATGAGATCCTCGTGCCTGAGACAGAGCTTGATGAAGCCTGTCAGTTGCTGGGGAGGGCCCTCATGGGTAGGTGAGCTATGTGGTTAACAACATCTTCGAGTGGGAAAAACCACTCGTTGAACTGGAACAGCGCATTAAAGAACTGCAAGAGTTCACGAAGGAAAAAGGCATCGATTTCACGGAAGAGATCCGCACGTTGGAGCGCAAAGCCGATAGCCTTCGTCGAGAGATCTACGCAGATATCACTCCGTGGCAACGAGTTCAGATGGCTCGTCATAAGGATCGCCCTACGACTCTTGATTATATTGAGTCCATTTTCACGGGCTTTGTCGAATTACATGGCGATCGCACCGTACGCGATGATGCTGCGATCGTCGGCGGCATCGCGTACCTTGACGGACGGCCTGTCACCGTCGTAGGACCACAGAAGGCAAGGGGACGAGATACAAAAGAAAGCATTCGGCGCAATTTCGGCCTGCCTCATCCTGAAGGATATCGCAAAGCTTTACGGTTGATGCGTCAAGCTGAGAAGTTCGGCCGGCCGATTATTTCGCTCATAGACGTAGTCGGCGCCTACCCCGGTGTTGAGGCGGAAGAAAGAGGTCAAGGGGTAGTAATCGCTGAGTGCATCCGTCACATGTCTTTTCTCCAGGTTCCTATCATTTGTATCATTACCGGTGAAGGCGGTAGCGGAGGGGCACTAGCAATCGGCGTGGGAGACAGAGTGCTCATGCTGGAAAATGCATGGTACTCAGTGATTTCCCCGGAGATGTGTGCTCAGATCCTATGGAAAGACACCGCGCGTGCTGAAGACGCGGCCGCCGTATTGCGTCTTACTGCATCTGATCTACTCAGATTAGGAGTCATCGATGAAGTCCTGTCTGAGCCCCTCGGAGGAGCTCATCGTGACCCGGCTGCAACTGCCGCCACCATGAAAGAAGCCATACTGCGGCACTTATCTGAGCTTTCTCGGATACCATCATCACAACTCATCGCAAGAAGACTGGAACGTTACAGAAGGATTGGCCAAACCCGCCCTGCGGGATGGTAAACATAGACATCTCCTATAGTTCATCCCTCAACAGGACGATTCTTGGCGTTTCCGGACTACACAGAAGTGCTTCGGCAGGAGGGATATGCCATGCCCAGGCCGGCTCGAATCGGCGTTCTTACAAGCGGAGGGGATGCCCCCGGAATGAACGCCGCCATTCGCGCGGTTGTGCGCAGCGCGTTATCTGAAGGTATTCGGGTTTTTGGTGTTGAGAGAGGGTTTCAGGGCTTAATTCAAGGCGCCCTCGTTGAGCTTACATCTCGATCGGTCGCAGACATCATACACCGAGGAGGCACTATCTTACGCAGCGCCCGCAGTGAGGAGTTCAAGACTCCGGAGGGACTGGCCAAGGCTCTCGGTGTACTCAAACGACTCAGTATCGACGGGTTAATTGTTCTCGGAGGAGACGGCTCCTTTCGAGGTGCGCGTGATCTCGTTCACGCCGGAGTGCCTGTCGTCGCTATTCCAGCGACCATTGACAATGACATCGCCTGTACAGATCAAGCCATCGGTTTCGACACGGCTGTCAACACCGTAGTCGGTGCTATAAATAAGATTCGCGATACAGCTACTTCACATGAACGAATCATCGTCGTCGAGGTCATGGGCCGCGAAGCGGGTTACATCGCCCTTCATGCTGGCTTAGCGGGTGGTGCGGAGTCCATTTTGATCCCTGAAGTCCCTGCGGATCTCGATGAGGTCTGCGCTCGAATATCTTTCGCTTTTCGGGTCGGTAAGGCCCACAGCATAGTCGTGGTCGCCGAAGGGGTCGGCACTGATGCCTGGGCGGATAGAGACGGACCGAAGTCTGCAGCCATGTACGTTGGGAATTATATAATGGAAAAGACAGGGCTTGAAACTCGGATCACTATTCTAGGTCATCTGCAACGAGGGGGGACTCCCACGGCTCTGGATCAGATTGTGGCGTCTCGGCTGGGACACGCCGCAGTAGGCTTGTTGGCTGCGGGGCAGGGTGGCCGAGTGGTGACAATGGTCAAGGGTGAAGTCCGGACCTTCGATATCGATGAGGCTTTGGCCATGCGCAAAAGCATTGACCCCGAGATGTATCGCCTCGCCCATGTCTTATCTTCTATTTGAACTCCAATTCAACACTGGTTCAGCGCGCGATTGGGCAATGTTTTCAGCGTACTTGATTTCCATGAGAAAGGATGTAGGGGCTTGCGCAGAACCAAGATCGTCTGCACCATTGGACCCGCCACGGAAAGCCTCGACCAAGTTGAAGCATTGATTGCCGCCGGTATGGACGTGGCACGCCTCAACTGCTCGCATGGTACGTTAGAGGAGTTTGCTCAGCGCATTGCCACTATCCGAGAAGCGGAGATCTCCGCAAAACGCTCTGTCGCTATTATGATCGATATCCAGGGTCCCAAAATACGAATTGGGGAAGTACCTGTGGGAAAGCGTATGGTGGCCAAGAGTGAGCGTCTGACCCTTACCGTGGATCCCAGAATCGCTGAAGACGGCGAAGCCATCTTTGTTGACTACCCAAAGCTTCCCCTTGATGTAAGGCCTGGCAGTATCATTTTTTTGGACGACGGTCTATTGGAACTTCATGTAGAATCGGTTTCCGGCTCTAACGTCGTCTGCGTTGTGGCGACAGGCGGCGAGCTCAAATCCCGCAAAGGGCTTACTCTGCCCGGTGTAGCAGTAGACCTGCCTCCATTAGGTGAACGAGATATTGAACACATCCGCTTCGCTGCTGAGCAAGGCTGTGATTTCATAGCCGCTTCGTTTGTCAGGCGTGCTGATCATATACAGGCGGTTAAAGACGTTATCGCCGATTCCGGGAGCACGATGCAGGTCATTGCCAAGGTGGAAAGCGAGGAAGGGGTTCGCAATATTGACGAGATCATCGCCGCGGCCGACGGTATCATGGTGGCCCGCGGTGACTTGGGAATCGAGTTGCCCCCTGAAGAAGTACCATTGGTACAAAAAATGTTGATAAGAAGGTGCAAGGCTGCCGGCAAACCGGTAATCACAGCCACGCAGATGTTGGATTCCATGGTGCGCAATCCACGTCCCACTCGAGCTGAGGTAGCGGACGTAGCCAACGCCATATTTGATGGAAGTGATGCCATCATGCTCTCGGGAGAGACCGCCGTAGGTAAATACCCAATAGAAGCCGTGAGCACTATGCACAGGATCAGCCAGCGCACCGAAGAGGTCCTTGAATACTCAGACGATCTACCCCGAACCCAGGTGTCGGTGGCCGAGGCCATCGCTCGGGCCACGTGCGCCACAGCAGCCAGCGTGGACGCCGCAGCGATCCTTTGTTCTACCCAATCGGGTGCCACCGCTCGCTTGGTATCCAAGTATCGCCCGAGAATCCCTATTGTCGCCTTAACACCTCATAGGTATGTAGCCCGACAACTGGCTTTGGTCTGGGGCGTTCACCCCATAGTAGTGCCTCGTTCAGATAACATCGATCATATGCTTGACGTCGCCATAGATGCCGCCTTGCGCTGGCAACTGATAAGCCCGGGAGACACTGTCGCCATTGCCGCCGGTGTACGCACGGGTCCTCCCGGAAGCACAAACATGTTACAAGTGCTGACGGTGGAGGAGGGTCACGCTGTATGAAAGCAGGAAAGCTTGCTCCGCAGCAGTTGGAACGTCTTGTACTCGGCCGTTTCGCCCACCGGCGTAGCGACGTGTTGGTTCGTGCTGCCTTGGGGGAGGATTCAGCAGTCATCGACTTTGGTGAAGAAGTCTGCGTCATGTCGACGGATCCAATCACCGGTGTCGCTACGGGCGCCGGTCGACTCGCTGTTCACGTCTCGTGCAATGATGTAGCCGCCAACGGCGCTCGTCCGATCGGTGTGCAAGTGGTCCTCTTGCTACCCGAAGACACAGAGGAAACACTGATCACTCAGATCATGGATGAAGTGGAGCAGGGATGTGAAGAGCTCGGAATCGAAGTCCTAGGAGGGCATACTGAGATAGTCTCCCGGGTTACGGCTCCGCTTGTGGTCATCACTGCCGTCGGTCGAGCTGCGAAGGATCGCTATGTAACCTCGGCGGGAGCTCGACCTGGTGATGCCGTAGTAGTCACCAAAGGAGTGGGTATAGAAGGCACGGCCATTCTGGCCACCGAGTGGGCGGACACGATCAGACGGGCCGCCAAGAAAAAGGATCCGCAAGTCTCACCCGAAGTCTTGGATGCCCTGCTAAGAAACGCATCGGCATTCTTCGAGGACATCAGTGCCGTAAAAGAAGGCATAGCCGCTGCCTCCTTCGGCGTCAGTGCTATGCATGACATTACCGAAGGAGGGCTCTACGGTGCTCTGTTTGAAATGGGGGCGGCCTCCGGATTCGGTTTTCGAATAGATAAAGCCAAGGTGCCTGTGCGCCCTGAGACGTCTGCAATCTGTGAGTATCTGGGTCTGGATCCTTTGGGACTGATCTCATCCGGGACAATGCTTATCACATGTCCCGACGGAGACGGACTTGTCAAACACTTAGACAGCGAAGGTGTGCCTGCTTTCATTATAGGTATAGTTCATGAGCAAAAAGACAGTGTCCTTGTTCTTGAGAACGGAGAAACACAAGCATTTCCTCAGTCGGTTGAAGATGAGCTCTGGCGCTTTCTGGCGGGCTCAAGCTCCTGATTCTCTGTAACGAGAATGGGCCTCATCGTAGGCCTGTTTTTTTCGACGACGCGTCGCGCTTGTTGGGTAAGCGTCAGATAGAACACCCCTTCCAACCTGACCTTCGATATCCCAGAATCATGAAAATGGGAGGGCGCACGATTTCTGCAAGGCCTGGTAAAATGAGCTATTGGGCAAGCAGTGTGAGCATGTGTGACAGGTACGGATTCTTGACCCGAGGACCATAGAAGAGCAGCCTTTTGAAGTATGTGACAGTACAAACGGCCCGATCGATCGTTGTATCCTACCCAAATAGAGTGCGGCGTTCTTGTGGTGTATTCCTACCTGAGTCTCTTTGCAATAGGGAAGAGGAGCCTAGAGAAGCACTCGCGCCGGATGCTAAAGATCTCCAATGAGTCGCCATCCGTGGCATCCGGCTTTCTTAGTCCTGGCTTGTTGCTGCCTCACCTCTTGACACTGTTTGTAAATGCAGGTATACTCGTGCAAATATTCAATCGATGAGGTAGCACCGTGGCTACTATTGAAGCGAATGGTTTATGTAAAGTGTTTCGTACGAAAATCAAGGAACCGGGCTTGCGCGGCAGTGTGCAGGCACTGCTGCGGCCAAGATACAGCGAAGTGGTCGCCGTGAAGGGAATCACCTTTGAGGTGGAATCCGGTGAACTACTGGCCTTTATCGGGCCCAACGGGGCCGGGAAAAGCACAACGATCAAGATGCTGACCGGCATCCTGCATCCGACAGCGGGAACTGCCAGGGTCTTGGGGCTGGTGCCGTGGAGGGCTCGACGCCAGCTGGCGTATGCCATTGGCTCGGTGTTCGGACAAAAATCTCAATTGTGGTACCATCTTCCCGTTCTGGACAGCTTTCGTCTGCTTGGCAGCATCTACGAAATCGATGGTAAGGACTTTGCCAAACGACTGGACCAAGTGGTTGAACTGTTCGAACTCGCGGATTTTATCAAAACGCCGGTGAGAAAGCTCTCCCTGGGCCAGCGCATGCGGTGCGAAATTGCAGCCAGTACCCTTCACAGGCCGAAGGTGCTATTTCTGGACGAACCAACTATCGGCCTTGATGTGGTAGCCAAACTCAAGATCCGAGAACTGATAAAAAGGCTTAACCAGGAAGAGAAAACGACCGTATTCCTCACCTCTCATGACGCAGGTGATATTGAGCAGCTATGCAAGCGCGTCATTGTGATCAATCACGGCGAAATAATCCTCGATACATCCACCTCTCACCTGCGGCACAACTACCTGACCACGAAAACAGTAAACGTGAGGTTCGCCGCGCCTTGCCCTGAGCTCACTCTATCAAACGTGGAGATCCTCAAGCACACTGAAAAGGGCGTCAAGTTCCGAGTCGACACTAAGATCACCGCCATAGAGAACGTGTTGACCGAGCTTTTCGCCCAAGTGACTACCGAGGATATCAGCGTGGAAGAACCGGCCATGGAAGTGATCATTCGCGACATCTACGGACGGCCGGTCGGAGAAGGTGAGCAAAGTGCGGCTGGCTAACGGTCTAGCGCTGCGCAAGTACCTTAGTATTGCCGAAATCAGCTTGGCTAATAGGATTGCCTATCTGATTGATCATTTCGCCAGCAGTATTTTTCTCATCCTCATTCTGTTCATCTTCTCCCAACTGTGGAAAACCGTTCTCGGAGCGGGAGGGGAGATGGCCGGACTCAACGGTACACGTATGCTGTGGTACATGGTTTTCACCGAGGTAATCGCTCTTTCCACTCCGGGATCTCATTATCTGGTCAGCGAAGAGGTAAGAAGCGGCGACATTGCCTACAAATTGGTTCGTCCCTACTCCTACACCCTCTACTATTTCGCGGCGCACTGTGGTGAGTTTGTGGTCCGCTTCGTGACCAATCTGACCATCGGGGCACTGTTTGCCCATCTCACTATGGGTCCCTTAGCAGTGGAGTGGGCCAAGATCGGCTGGGTTATGCTTGCCTTTGTCTTGTCACTCATCATCAACTTCCTGGTGTCCTTTTCCTTGGCTCTTTTGGCTTTCTGGCTAGAAGACAACCGACCCTTTTTTTGGATCCTTAATAAGATGGTTTTCATCTTCGGGGGTCTGTTTGTCCCCGTCGAAGCCTATCCTGAAGGACTGAGGCGCATATCGTACCTACTTCCGTTGCGCTACAGCTTTTCCGCTCCCGCCCGACTGGTGGTCCATTTCGACTATGACTTCCTTCGACAGATGCTTGCAGGCCAGTTTGTTTGGACGCTTATTCTGGCTGTTTTAGTGGCGGCCATGTTTCGGAAAGGAGTGCGCCGGGTGCATGTTCACGGAGGCTAAGCGTACAATCAGATTTGTGTGCCTGTGCTTCTCCGCCAATCTCCAATCAGCCATGGAATACCGAGGAGCCTTCCTGAGCCAGGTCGTTTTCATGTTTATCAACAACCTCATGCTGCTTTTCTTCTGGTGGATCCTCTTCGCAAGGATGGAATCACTAAACGGGTGGGGTTTCGGGCACATCCGGATCCTATACGCAGTCGTCAGCGGAGCATTTGCCAGCCAGGCTCTGCTGTTCGGTGGTTCTCTCTCCTTAAGTAAGGCCATCGCTGAAGGACGGCTGGATTTTTATCTGACCCTGCCCAAACCAGTGTTGCTGCACGTGTTAATCTCTAGATCTTCCCCTTCAGCCTGGGGAGATCTAGCGTTCGCTTTGATCACCTTCGTTCTCGTATCTTCACCGTCGCTGGGTAAGATGATCGGTTTCCTGATCCTGATGTTTACCGCAGGAACAGTGATGACCGCTTTCGCGGTGTTGGCTCATTCCTTGAGCTTTTGGCTGGGACGCAGCGAACGCTTGGCGGACCAGTTGACGGAAGCGTTGTTGTCGTTCTCACTGTATCCTGAAGGTATCTTCTCGACAGCGACCCGCCTCGTGCTCTATACCCTCATTCCCGCGGGTTTCGTTTCTTACTTACCCGTGAGAATTCTGCACGAGTTTACCGCAGCGAACTTAGTACTGCTGCTCATTTTTGCCGCAGGCATTGGCACCCTGGCCCGTTTCGTCTTTTACGAAGGCCTCAAACGCTACCAATCGGGTAACCTGGTGGTAATCAACGTGATCGACTAGCCCTGCCAGACACATTCGAATGAGCCGCAGCGCATCCTTCGGGCTTGGAAGCCATTCGGGAAATTGGGGATTAATCAACCGGATTTGACTGACGGGACATAAGGATCATTCAGGGGACTGTAGACAGCCTTCGAAAGCCTGCGTTAACGGCATGTTGACGCAACAGGCTGCGGAACGAAAGCGTGAAAGGGGACTCGACGGCATAGCCCTGCGATGTTTGAGCCGGAACGCCGAGACAATTAGCCCCACTTGTGCTACTGACTAACGCCGCATCGCCGTCACCCGCCAAGAGGCGGAAAGGGGTTTTGAATGCTGCCACGAAGCAATGCAAAAAAGAAAAAGGCGGCTGGATACGCCACCTTCTGCGGTCTGTCCTGGCCGGATTCGGCCGGGACCGTGGAGTCTGGCGCCATCTTGGCAGCATCTGCTGCCAGTGTGTCGCCGAACCCCTTTGTTGATTGTGTGGTGCCGAAGGAGGGATTAACAAAGGCGACTGTTGCG
>LSQX01086877.1_pt1 | contig 22495 bp, 17 predicted proteins | sample 654561 | NCBI WGS metagenome assembly LSQX01 (sample SAMN04489861, study PRJNA283612) | anaerobic digester metagenome | isolation source: 4 biogas reactors fed with cattle manure at either 37C or 55C with and... | place: Denmark: Kongens Lyngby | collected 2014
TCGTAGGCGTGGCCGAGCGAGAGGGCGTGGCCGATCTCGTGGATCGCCGTGTTGAACCACCCCCCGCCGTATTCGCTTAAGCCCCAGTCCATCGCGGCGTTGATAATCGCCAGCCCGGGGCCGCCCAGGCCGGCCACGGCACCGACGGGAATCTTGGGGTTGATGGCCCGCAGATCGCCGGTGATCACCTGGATTCCGGAGCCGGCCGTCTCGACGAACTGGATGCCGATATAGTTGCCGTAGATCTCGAAGATTTCGCGAGTCCGCTGCTTCTGCTCCTCGGTGATCTGGTTTGGCGTGGTCCACCCGTAGTTGGCCGCGAAGTTGTAGTACATCACGCCGCTGCCGAGATTGGGGCCGGTGGCCGAGAAGTGGGCTTCCGGGAGGATGTGCCGGTGGCCCGGCTCGTCGAGTCCGCCCGGCTGGACCAGCACGCTTGCATCGCCCCGGTCGATGGTCTGGCCGGTGATCGCCTTTTCCGCCGCCCCCAGAATGCCCAGGTTGGTCGCCGTGTCGTAGCTCGAATTGGCGTTGGAGATCGCCAGGTCGCTGTCCAGCTTCACGTTGAGCTGGTAGGAGCCGCCGGCCGCGCTGGAGACGCGCAGGTAGTAGGTGCCGCCTTCGACCAGATCGCCCGGCCAGACAGCTCCACCTTCGTCGAGAATCTCGGCGGTGAATCCGGCGGTCATGGTCACTTCCAGTGGGCCGCTCGCCCCGGCCTGGATGCGGTAGTAGTCCACTTCCGCCGCGCCGGCCGGCGCGTCGCCGATGAAGCCTTCCAGGCTGGCCGCGGTCGTGTTGCCATAGAGCGTCCCCACGTTGACCGCGGTGGCCAGCGTATCGTTCGATTCGTCGGAGGGCCCGATCTCCAGGTGGTAGGTGCTCGGGCTCAACGGGCCGCTGAAGAGCAATTGTGCCTTGTCGCCGACCGGGTCGTAAACCACCTTCGTGGGAATCAGAATCTCGCCGGTGGCCGTGTTCTGCAAACGGTAGAAGGCCGGGTTGGTCGCCGAAGCGGGATCCAGATCGTCGTCGTTGAAGTAGACGTCGACCTTGTCGGTCGCCTGGTTGAGCGTCTTGATCGTCTGCACGTCGAAGAGGCTGGAGCCCTCGTTGAACGACGCCCAGCGCCCGCTGAGGTCGACGGCTCCTCCGGCAAGCTGCGAGGCGATCAGGTCGCCGTCGAGCAGCTCCGCGGCGATCGCCGCATTGATCGCATCATTGACCAGCGCGGCCACCGCCTCGGCGGTGGTCGTCCCTGCCGGGTCGAAGTTGACCGCCACGTTGCCGGCGGCAACCCGCGGATTGCCGAGCCCGTCGACGTCCGTGTAGTGGTTCAGCTCGAAGGTCACCGTGTTGAACCCGTCGCCGGCGGTGAACGTCTCGCCGTCGTCCGCCGCGGTGATCGCCGGCGTCGTCACCCGCAGCGGCCCGCGGTAGACCGGCTGGGGCACGACCGAAACGACCTGGGCGCCCAGGTCGAGTTCGAAGCGGATCGTCTGGTCGTTGCCATTGTTGAAGGGCACGCCGGCCGCGTTGGTCAGCGGGTCCTGGCCGGGCTTGCCCCGGATCAGAATCTGGTAACTGTCGTCGGGGAGCGTCTGGGCGAACCGCATCACCACCTGGTTGGCTTTGTCGCCGGGCAGCATCTGGTAGGTGATCGGCCCCTTCGTCCCGGTGAGCTGGATCGCGCCAAAGGTCGAGTCGAGCAGATCCTGGTTTTCATTGAACTGGAAGAGGAGCTCCCGCGGGGCGACGTTCAGCGTCCCGCCGTCGACCAGTTCGCCGCCGGCGTTGGGGATGATCTTGACCAATTCCGGACCGACGACCTGGTTCTCGTTCGAGACCAGCAGGGAGAAAGCCTGGGTGACGGCGCCGGCGCCGCCGACGTGGATCGTGTATTGCCCCGCGCCGGTCAGGTCGATCTGGACCTGCTCGACATTGTCGACATGGTTCAACTGGGTGCGGACGGCCGGCGCGGCGGGATTGGCCGGATCGAGCGTCCAGGGGTAATACGTGTTGCCCCCCTCGTCGGTGATCCAGATGTCGAGGTCGTTGACCAGCGCCGCTGCGCTGTCGTCCAGCCCGCTGGCCGCCGTGCCGGCCGGGTCCGTCCAGACGAGCGTCGCCCGCAGCGGGCTGTTGCCGGCCGACGTGACGCTCCAGGTCAGCTCGGTTCCGTTGTAGGTCTGCTCGAAGACCTCCGCCACGCCGCTCCCCTCGGCCGCCTCGCTGATGAACTCGGCGGCCGACTTGGCGTTGATCAGCCCCCAGCCGTAGGTGTAGTCGGGGCCGAAGTTGCCGGCGTCGGACGCCGTGTGGATGATCAACCCCTTGAGCGTGGCGCTGTTGGGCGCGTAGCCGAGCGTCTCCTCGAAGTGCTGCTTGAGCAGGACCGCCGTACCGGCCGCGCTGGGCGCGGCCTTCGAAGTCCCCTCGCTCGTCCGGTAATCGCTGTTGGAGGCGTCGCTCGTGGAAAACACCCCAACGCCGTTGGCAACCACGTCGGGCTTGATCCGTCCGTCGTCCGTCGGGCCCCATCCCGAGAACGCGGACATCTGCACGTCGGAGGCCGCATAGGGATCGATCGTCACGTCGTCGACGGCGCCGACCGTAAGGCTGTTCTTGGCCGTCTGCGCCGGCCGCAGCGAGTCGTAGCCCGAGCCTGCATTGCCATCGGCCGGCGGCGGCGGAAAGTCCGCCGCGTTGGCCAGATAGAACCCTGGCCGCGACCAGCCGGGCAGCCCCGGATCCGACGAAAAGAAAGCGGCGTAGACGCCGACGCCGGTCAGGTTCCTGTAGTGGTCGGTGCGATCGTTTCCCGCCGCCCAAACGCTCAACAACTCGGGACTGCCGCTGAGGACCTGGTCCAACTGGCGGGCTGTGTCTCGATACGAGCCGAACGCCGCGTCTTCGATCTGGCTCGTGGACATGTCGCCGTACCAGACGTCGATGTGGCCGGTCGGCGACGACGGATCGAGTTCCCATTCCCAGCCGCAAACCACGCCGTAGGAATGGTTCGAGACGTCGATCAAGCCGGCGTCTCTGGTCATTTCCGTGTAGTCGGAATTCCAGTCATAAGACCGGATCGCAACCCCGGTGGCCATCCCCTCCGCTGCGGCGTTCACACCGGCCGCGCCGATCGTCCCTCCGACGTGCGTCGCGTGCCAGTCGCTCGCCGCGCCGTCGATCACGCTCACCCGGCCGCCGAACTCCTGGTGCGTCGGCAGGACCGCGCCCGCGTCCCAGACGCCCACCGTGTAGCCGCTGCCGTCCAGGTCCAGCCCCAGCGACCCGCCCGCGGTGATGTATTCCGCGTTCGCCGTGTCGGCCGCGTGGCGATTCAGCGGCCGGATCGGCCGGAAGTCGTCCGGGCTGTCCGCCAGCGCGATCAACTGGATCTGGCCGGGCTCCGGCAGCGGGCGGACCGCGCTGCCGAAGATCGGTTGATCGTAGGCGACCAGCTCGTCGAGCGTCGATGGGGTGATGCTCAGCAGCAGCCGGTGCTCGAATTGCTCCATGCGAAGCCCACGGGGCTTAAGCGACGAAGCGCCTTTGGCGCGTTTTCGCAGCGGGTTGCGTCCATCTCCAGCTTCTCGATTCTTCTGGCTGCCGGAGATACGTCGGAACGATGTCCAGAGCGACATGGATCATCTCTCCTCAATTAGATTGGGCGTCGTGGTTCTTCGCTGAGATGGCGATTACCGAGGCAGACCTCGCGGGGGTCGCAAAACAGAGAATTCGCATCGTTCCGAAACGCGGGGCAATTGCCTTGGAAGGGGACGTGGAGCGATTATGCGGGTCCTGTTGCCGATTCTGTTTGGCGCGGATGCAAATGTCAAGTTTTTTTCGTAAAGAAGGTGGAACTCGCCAGCCGTCGCGGCGGCCGCCGGCGCCGCGACCGCCGGGTGAATGCCGTGGGCGGGCCGGCGCGATTCCGGCCGGCCTGCGCCGGCGACCGGCCGAGCTGGGCCGCCAGGGCGAATTCCGGTTCCTCGCCGATCGGTCGCCCCCGGCCTAGGCGGGTTCGCTGCCAGGAAACACGGCAACAGAGAACACGAAAAATAAGGGGCAGAGTTGCCACCCAGTCGGCGTTCTCTGGCCCCGCTATGGTGCGGTCGGAGCGCCGATCTCCAGGGCGGCCGGCGGTTGGGCGGAATTCTGGGAGGACCGCAAAAAAGATGTGCGAAGCGGGCTTCCCCCGCTGACCGCCCCCCCCATAATGGGTGTGAAGAACTTGCAGTGCGGCAGGCGCGCGGAGCGCCTGCTCGTTCGCGCTCGGCGGCTTCTCGCCATCTTGGAGCCAAGGCTTCGAGGTCCCGGGGTCGGCCGAAGGGGGGCTGCGGCGGGGGCGGTTGTCCGCCCGGTCTGGAACCGATGCGGCCGGGAGATTTTGCCGTTGGTTGCCGTGTGCGCCCGAGGAGCAGGCTCTTTTTTAGGAATATTGCCGACGGGCACGCCGCTTGCTCCCAACAAATGCCCGACATGCCGGCATCCAGCCGGGAAGGCAGAAACGGGAGAGGAACCGATGAGCGAAGAGATCAAGCAGGCCGAGCCCACGGCCGAGACGAGCCGCGATTGCCGAAAGGGCAGACCACTCAGTGCCAAGGGGTTCACGTCGCTCTTCCTCACGCTCACATTCGGGGCCGTGGCGTCTTCCGGCGCGATCCTTTACCTGACGCCCCGCGGCCGCGTCGCCAATTGGACCGATTGGACGATGCTCGGGCTGAGCAAGGACGAGTGGGCCGCCCTGCACATGAACACCTGCGCGGTCCTGGTCCTCGTGGCGGCCGTGCACCTGGCGCTGAACTGGAAGATGTTCGCCGGCTATCTCTACCGCAAGGCGACGGGGGGGCTCAATTTGAAACGCGAGATGTCCTTGGCCGCGGCGCTCGCCGCCGTGCTCGTTGTGGGCACGATCCGCGCGTGGCCGCCGCTGGACTATCTGGCCGGCCTCAACACGCGGATCAAGGATTCCTGGGAGACGCGGACCGCCGAGGCGCCGGCGCCCCACGCGGAGGAACTCAGCTTGGCGCGGTTTGCCGCCCAGATCAACCTGCCGCTCGACGAGATCAGGGTGACCCTGGCGGAGGAGGGCTTCACGGTCGACGACGCCGAGCGGACGGTCGGCGAGATCGCCCGCCAGAAGGGCGTTGCCCCCAGCGCCGTGATGGCCGCGATCCGCAAGCATCACCCCGATGCCGCCCCGGCCCAAGGCTTCGGCCGCGGGCGCGGCATGCGACCGGGGATTGGCGCCGGGCAGCAGGATTCCGAGGGACCGGCCGGGGAAGACGCCGCGGCCGAGAGCCGGCCGTCGGCTGGCGACGGCTCGGGCCAAGGACGCGGTCAGGGGATGGGCCAGGGGCGGGGGATGGGCCGTGGCATGGGCGCCGGGCGGGGCATGGGCATCGGCCGCGGCATGGGAACCGGACCCGATCCCGAATAACGATCGCATCGCCCGCCCAGCGTGAATCCAGCCGGCCGGTGGTCTTGATCGTCGGCGGGAGCTAGAATCGATCCGGCCCGGGCGCGCTCGTTGGAAGGAACGGCCATGCTGCACGTGATCGGCACGGATGAAGCCGGATTCGGACCGAACCTCGGCCCGCTGGTTGTCTCGGCCACCGTCTGGCAAATGCCCGGCGGAATCGGCGTCGAAGACCTCTTCGATCGGCTGGCCGCGGCGGTTGCGCCCACGGCCGCCGAGGCCGGCGCCGGGCGGATCGCGATCGCCGATTCCAAGAAGCTCTACCAGCCGGGCGGATCGTTGCGGCATCTGGAGCGGGGGGTTCTCGCTGGCTTGGCATCATTGGGACACTCCCCGGCAAGCTGGCGAGGGCTGCTGGAGGCCCTCGATCCGGCCGGCGGCGCGGGCACGGCGGAGATTCCCTGGTACGCCGGCTACGATCAACCGATTCCCGTCTGCGGCGAGAACGACACGGGCACGCGCGGCCAGCGGTTTCTCGACACCTGCCGTGCGGTCGGCGTTCGCCTCTGCGCGATTCGCAGCCGCGTTGTTGAACCGCACGCCTTCAATGCCCGCCTGGCCCGCTGCGGCAACAAGAGCACGCTGCTCTCGGAGGTGACCCTCGGACTGGCCGCCGAGTTGACCGGCGGCCTGCCGGGGCCGTTGTCGATCATCTGCGACAAGCACGGGGGCCGCAACCGCTATGCGGACATGCTGGCGCAACACTTTCCCGAGGCGTTCATTGAAATTCACGGCGAGAGCCGCCACCGGAGCGCGTACCGGTTCGGGCCGGCCGAGCGGCGGATTGACGCCGCATTTCTCAGCAACGCCGAGCGCTGCCTGCCGGTCGCGCTGGCTTCGATGGCCTCGAAATACCTGCGCGAATTGGCGATGCGGGCATTCAACGGTTACTGGGCCGAGCACGTCTCCGACCTCCGCCCGACAGCCGGCTATCCCCAGGACGCCAGGCGTTTTAAGAAGGAGATCGCCGCCGCCCAGGAGCGTCTCGGGATCAGCGACGCGATGCTTTGGCGGGCAAGGTAAGACAGCCGGCCCGCGCCACCCTCCCTGGTTCCCCACCTGCCTCCTGGTTCCCAAGCTCCAGCTTGGGAACCTCCGCGCCCGGCGAACCTGAAAAACCACGCACAACGCCGGATTTCCTTCAGATACGCGGCGCAAAATCGTTTACACCCCCCATTTGCGGTCGATTCTTTCGGGGGGGCTATTTCGTGCAGATTTGCGCTCTTTCCGACCTGGGAGCCCAAGAAAACGGCTGATCCGGCGAACTAATTGCGCCTGGAGGGGGCCGGCTTGCAGCAATCCTCCGGCGGGGACGCCACCTGAGGTGGTGCAAAGACTCGAAATTCCGTGCTATCCTGCAAGCGGGGCAAATCCGTCAACTCCAGTCAAGCCGGGTTATTCGGAAGGAGCAAGGACCATGTTCACACTCTTTCTGTTCTGTGCGGTGTTAGGCGGCGTGGTTCTGGTCTGCCAGATCGTGATGACGATCGCCGGCGCCGGCCTTGGCGGGGGCGACGTGGACATCCCCGGCGACGCGGGAGGATTTGGCGACGTAGATTTGGATGTCGGCCACGGCGACGTCCATGGCGGCGACCTGAACTCGGAGCACGCCGACTCGACGGCCGGGTTCCGCGTGATTTCCCTGCGAACCGTGATTGCCGGAGTTGCTTTCTTCGGTCTCGGCGGCCTGGCGGCGGACAGCACCGGAGCCGCCCCGGTCGTCGTCTGGGCGATCGCGCTGGCCGCCGGGGCCGCCGCGATGTACGGCGTCTACTGGATGTTTCGTACCCTGTATTCCCTGAAATCCGACGGCACCGTCCAGATTGCCAACGCGATCGGCCAACACGGCACCGTTTACCTGCGGATTCCCGGCAACGACTCGGGGGCGGGCAAGATTCAGATGTGCCTCCAGTCGCGCACGGTGGAGTACCTGGCGACGACGTCCGGCGAGGGATTGCCCACGGGAACCAGAATCGTCGTTGTCGACGTCGTCACACCGACGACCGTTCAAGTTGAACCGGTCCTTGAACCCGAAAGGAACGAGCATGTTTAGCTACGCGCTTCTGGCGGCAGGCAACGATACGCTGATCACCGTGCTGATTGTGGCGGTCGCGCTGGTCGTCGGCCTGTTTGCCATGGTCATGGTGTTGGCCACCAGGTATTACAAACGCTGCCCGAGCAACCGCGTGCTGGTGATCTTCGGCAAGGCCGGGCAGGGCAGATCGTCCTCGTGTGTCCACGGCGGCGCCAAGTTCATCATCCCCCTGCTCCAGGATTTTCGCTGGCTGAGCCTCGAGCCGATGCAGATCGAGATTCCCCTCCGCGGGGCCCTCTCGATGGAGAACATCCGCGTCAACGTGCCGAGTGTGTTCACCGTCGCCATCGGCACCACGCCCGAGTTGATGAACAACGCGGCGATCCGGTTGCTGGACCTGACCAGCGCCGAGATCAAGAAGCAGGCCGAGGACATCATCTTCGGCCAGCTCCGCCAGGTGATCGCCTCGATGGCCATCGAAGACATCAACCGCGACCGCGACAAATTTCTCAACAATATCCAGGAATCGCTCGAACCGGAGCTCCTCAAGATTGGCCTGGTGCTGATCAACGTCAACATCACCGACATCACCGACGAATCCGGCTACATCGAGGCGATCGGCCAGAAGGCGGCCTCGCTGGCGATCCAGAAGGCCCGCGGCGACGTGGCCGACAATGAGAAGATGGGCGAGATCCGCGTGGCCGAGGCCGAGCGTGAGAAGGCCGTGCAGGTGGCCAACGCCAACAAGGTCCGCGAGATCGGCACCCGCGAAGCGGGGCGCGACCAGGCGATCAGCATCGCCGACATGGACCGCGAGCAGGCGGTCCGCGAGGAGGCGGCCAAGTTTGAACGCGAGGCCCAGGTCAAGGCGGCCCAGCGCGACATGCGCGTCAGGCTGGCCGACGCCGAGGCCAAGGCCGTCGAGGGCGAAAACGAGGCCAAAGCGGTGATCGCCGCCTCCCAGGCGACCCTCCAGGTCAAGGAAGCCGAAGCCTACCAGATCGGCGAGTCGAAGAAACGCCAGGCGGATGCCGCCGTGCTGGAAATCGAGCACCGGGCGCGAGCCAAGGCGGCCCTCGCCGAGGCCGAACGCATCGAGGCCAAGCGCCGCGCCGAGCTCGAAGCGCCCGCCAAGGCCGAAAAAGCGCGGATCCAGGTCGAAGCCGAGGCCGAAGCCGCCAAGCGGCGGATCGAGGCCGAGGGCGAGGCGGCGGCGATCTTCGCCCGACTCGAAGCGGAAGCCCGCGGCCAGTACGAGATCCTCAAGAAGAAAGGGGACGGACTCCGCGAAATCGTCGACGCCTGCGGCGGCGCCCAGCAGGCATTCCAGATGATGATGCTCGAACACTTCGACAACCTCGTCGACGCCTCGGCAAGGGCGATCTCCAACATCAAGTTCGACAAGGTCGTCGTCTGGGAAGGCGGCGGGCAGAACGGAACCACGGCCACCGCCAATTGGCTCCACAACATGGCCCGCACCCTGCCCCCGATGATGCAGGTCATGAAGGACGTCGGCGGAATCGAAATCCCGGAAACGCTCGCCGCTTTCACCAGCGCCGAAAATCCCCCACAGAAGAAGGCAGCCGCCACGCCGGCCGAATCATCGTAGGGCAGCCGTCAGCGGTCAGCCGTCAGCGGTTAGTGGTTAGTGGTCAGCGGTTAGTAAGTAGTGGTTAGTAACTAGCGGCTGCGGGGCGTGAATTTGCCACGACCGGGATCGAAGACGGGTTTTGTCCAAGGCGTGCATACGCCGTTGGCGTTGATCGGCGGTGGGCTGCCGTGTTGCGCAAGGTGGTGCTACGCGCCGTGCGGGCTGCTGAACGCGTTCGGCTCGTTGCTCGACGCGACAGGCACACTCTCTCTGATGGCTGATGGCTGGTGGCTGACGGCTCAGTCGCCCCTCAGTCCGCCGTCGCCTGGACGACGCCGGAGACCTCCGCCGTCCAGCCGTCGAGCGTGCTCCGCCGGCGATGGTTGAGCAGCTCCGAGCCAGGCTGGCGAGCCAGGCCCCAGTCGAGCAGGCTGACCGCCTCGGCGTGGCGATTCTGCCGGGCGAGCGAGGCCGCCCAATCGGCGAGGGTCTGCACCTCGACTTGCCGGAGGATTTCCCCGGCGGGCTGGCACTCCAATTCGGCCGCGCGGAGCAGTTGCAGGGCTCGCTCGGACCGGCCAAGCTGGAAAAGCCGCCGGGCCCAGCGGCGGTAGACGTCGAGCCGCAACTGGGCGAGGCGGTCGGCGCCGAGCAGTTCGGCGTCGGCCCGGCGAAGAATCTCCAGGGCCTTGTCGAAGTCGTTGCCACTGGCCAGGCGGTCCGCCCACTGGTAGTGCAGGTGGATGTAGTTGGCCCGGAAGGTCTCGTAGCGGCGATCGAGGGCAAGACCCTGCGAGAGCAGGCGGATGGCTTCCTCGTACTGGTGCTCCGCGCCAACGGTGATCGCCCAGTTGTTCAACGTGGCCAGCAGGTTGCCCCTGGCGGTCTTGCTCGTCGGATCGAGGCGCAGCGCTTTGGCATTTGCCGCCGCCGCCTCCGCGAAACGCTGCTCGGAGAGCAGGTCGACGCCCCGATTGTAGTAGATCATGGCGATCAGCTCGACGGGCGAGACTTCGCGCCCCGCGCGGCTGTCGGCGTGCCCCGCGCCGAGCGTCTTGGCGACCAGGGCCGCCTGCCGCCGGGGATCGTGGCGGAGTTGGAACCAGCCGGGGCAGGTGGTCTCCACGTCGAGGTTGACGCTGCCGAGCCGCAGCCGGGTCATGGCGTGGCCGGGCAGTTCGAGTGCCACCGGCTCCAGCCCGAACCGCAACGCCAGGCAATTGAACAGCACGGTCGAGCTGACGCAGTTGAACCGCCCGTCCTCGAGGGTCGCCGCCAGATCGGTCGATTCGAGCCGGTAGCCGCCGACGAGGATCCTGCGGTGCATGAAGTCGAAGACCTGTTGGGCGAGGATTTCGGGGTCGGACTGGCTGCCGACGAGCCTGGCGGCCTCATCGGCGAGGGCATGGAAGCGGCTCACGCAGTGATCGAGCTGTCTCTGGCCTTCGACGCCTCCGGCGATCAGGGCGGCCGCCAGCAGGCTGTGGTTGTCCCACCGTCGGTCGGCCGCATCGGCCAGCAAACGCTTCTCCAGTTCGCCCGGCGAGCCTTCGTATCGAGCATACGGGCTGGGGGCCGTGGGTGGGTGGGGCAGCGTCCCGGGAGCTGTCTCGGCGGCCGGCTCCAAGTCCCCCGGGCGGGGCGCGGCCTGGATCGAAGCGGCCAGGCCGATCCAGGTCAGCAACAGGGTTTGCAGCGCGGTCCGCGGGGACGCTGAAAAGGGTCGGCGGGACATAGGGGGATCGTTGGTTCCGGTTCGTGACGGGAATCGATCTGCGGTTTGGTGCGGTTTCCGCCTGCTCCGGCACTCGGAACGCGGGGGCGGGGCGTTGCCGCAGGGCGACCGGCGCGGCTGGCCGGTGACCACCCGGCAACCGCCGTGTACGGCCTTGGGGTATAGACCTTCCCCGCGGCCTGGCGTGCGAACGATGCCTGAGTGCAACAACTATACGTTGCGAAAAGGCAATGTGCCTGGGGAAACGGCAAGAAACAGAGCCGGGCGGCCGCGAGGGCGGGGTGCTTCTACGGGCTGGGCGGGCTGGAGCCTTAGAGCGTCTTGCACGAAGCCGGTCGAGAGTCAATGACGAGCGGACCGCAACAGTTATCCGAAAGCGATCGCTCGCGCGGCTTGTCTCGATTCTCGCGATCCGCTACTGATCTTCCGGCAGTTGATGGCCCATCTTGTCGCGTTTTGTGGCCAGATACCGGGCGTTGTGCTCGTTGATCGGGCCAAGGATCGGCACCTGGTCGACGACCTCCAGATCGAAGCCGCCGTAGATGAACGCGTCGGTCTTCTTCGGGTTGTTGGTCAACAGGCGGATCCGCGACAGTCCCAGGTCCTTGAGGACTTGAATGCCCACGCCGTAATCGCGGCTATCGACCTGGTGGCCGAGGGCAAGATTGGCCTCCACGGTGTCCAACCCCCCGTCCTGGAGGTGGTAGGCCTTGATCTTCTCGACCAGTCCAATTCCGCGGCCCTCCTGGGGCAGGTAGACAAGCACCCCGGCCCCCTCCCTGGCGATCATCTCCAGGGCCAGGTGGAGCTGGTCGCCGCAGTCGCATCGCAGCGAGGCCAGCAGGTCGCCCGTGAAACACGAGGAATGCAGCCGGACGAGCGGTGGCTGGGCGGCCTCCACCGGATTGCCGATGAGCACGGCGGCCGGTTCCATGGTCTCGTATTTCACGCCGTAGACGATCACGCGCCCCTTGCCGTACTTCGTGGGCAGATCCGCCTCCGCCTGCCGGTAGACGAGCTTCTCGATTCGGCGGCGATAGCGGATCAGCTCTTCAATTGTGATGATTGGCAGACCGTGTTGCTGGGCGATCTTGTGCAACCGGCTGCGTGTTGCCCGATCGCCGTCTTCGTTGAGAATCTCGCAGAGCACGCCGGCCGGCCTCAGTCCGGCGAGTCGCGTCAGGTCGACGGCGGCCTCCGTATGACCGGCCCGGCGCAACACTCCCCCCTCCTTGGCCTCCAGGGGAAACAGGTGCCCGGGGCGGACAAAATCGGAAGGCTTGCTGGCGGGATTGACGATCTCCAGGATGGTCGTCGCCTTCTCGTAGGCCGTGATGCCGGTGCGGGCCGTGCGGTGGTCGACCGGAACCGTGAAACTGGTCCGCAGAGGGGCCGTATTGTTCTCGACCATCGGCGGCAGATCGAGTCGCTTGCAGACCTCGGGCAGGATCGGCATGCACACCTGCCCGCGACCGTGGACGAGCATGAAATTGACGATTTCCGGCGTCACCTTTTCCGCCGCACAAATGAAATCGCCTTCGTTCTCGCGGTCCTCGTCGTCCATCACGATGGCAATTCTGCCCTCGGCGATGGCGTCGACCGCCTCTTCAATCGTCGAAAGATTCTCAGACAACTCGTTGATTCTCCACGGAGTATTTCATCGCCGGACGGAACATGCGCCTCTTCGGCGGGCCGCTTCCAGCCGTCAGAAGAGCGCGGACTCCGCTCGGCGCTGCGGCTTCACGCCCTCGAGCAACGGGACCCGATTCCATGACCAGCCCGGGATAGAGAACCGATCGCCGCATACGACCTGCACTGGGGGGATGGATGGTTGCGTCACACCCCGGATGGCTGTCTAGCTTCGAGCGGTCGGGAAGAATACGGAACGTCACCATTTTAGACGCCGTGGAGGTTCCTTTCCAGTAGGGGCCGTTGGCAGGACGGCACAACGGCAAGCTTGGGGGGGATGGGGTGTCTTTTCAGATTTTGCGGTTTTTGTCGATTCCGGCGAGTTTGTGTCCGATAAACAACGGCGAGGCGTGGGCAACCGCGGCATCCTGGGCGTTGCCTGGATCGTGGAAAGGCTTCGCGGGCAGAATTCTCGCCCAGACGCGAGGCGATGGTTGAAACGGGAGGTTCGACAGGTCATGAGACGGACGATTACGGCCTTGATGTTGGCTGGGTTCTTGATCCAGGGAACCGGCTGCGCTAGTTGCGGCTGGGTCTATGCCCCGTTCGGACCAGGCACGTTGTGCACCGGAACGCCCTGCGATGACTGTGGAGTGGCGGCGTGCACCGCGCCTGTCGCCGGCGCGGCGGTTTGCGCCGATTGCGGCACCGCGTGCGGCGGCGCCTGCCCGCCGTGCGGGCCCCTGAGCTGGCTTTTTCAACTGCTCAACTGCGGCTTCTGCGGAGACGGCTGTGGCGAGATGTGGTGGGGCGATTTTCATGGGGCGCCGCCGGAAGCCTGCGATCCGTGCAACCGCATGGGCGACTATACGGGCCCGGCGGGTGGGGTCATGCTCCCAAGCAGCGGCGGCTGTTCGAGTTGCGCGGGGGGGCAGACAATCGATTACAGCTTCCGGCAGACGCCCCGGGTGCTCGCCCAGTCGCCGCAGAGCGGGGCCCCGTCGCGTGCGCCCGTCCACCAGGCCGTCAAGCCGCTCCCCGCCGTGCGGCGGTAACCGGCGGCTACTGGTCGGGAGAGACCGTCTCGAAACGCCCGAAGACCATGCGGCCGGCACTCGTCTGCAAGACGCTCGTGACGGCAATCTGGACGTTCCTCTTGATGTAATCCCGGCCGTTCTCGACCACGACCATCGTGCCATCGTCGAGGTAGCCGACCCCTTGGCCGGGTTCTTCGCCCGCTTTGACGATCCGGACCTCGATGTGCTCCCCGGGCAGAAAGACGGGCTTGAGGGCATTCGCCAGATCATTCAAGTTGATCACGCCCACGCCGTGGAGCCGAGCGACCTTGTTGAGGTTGTAGTCGTTGGTGATCAGCTTGCCTTCGAGGTGTTTCGCCAGCGTGACCAGCTTCAGGTCCACCGGTTGGCCCGCGAACTCGGGCAGATCGCGGTCGAAGATTTTCAGGTCCACCTCGGGATTGTTGCGGAGCCGATTGAGGATATCGAGCCCGCGCCGCCCCCGGCTCCGCCGCAGCCGATCGGAACTGTCGGCAATCGCCTGCAACTCGGTGATCGCGAACCGGGGCATGACCAACTGGCTGTCAAAAGCGTTCGTCTCCACCACGTCGGCAATCCGCCCATCGATGACCACGCTCGTGTCGAGGATGTAGGGGCGGCGCCCCTTGACCTCCTTGGAAAACTCGATGTAGGGGATGATGAAACGGAAGTCGTCCCGCGTCTGCATCAGGAGGCTGATGCACGTGTAGCAAAGCATCGGGGCGAGCAAAAGCTGGACGGCGGCGCGGACATTCTCGAGCAGCTCCGGATCGCTGATCATCAGGAACGGGGTCAGCGCCAAGCCCCCGATGTAGGCCAGGAACAACCCCACGATCAACCCGAAATACACCGCCGAAATCACGTCGAGCCGCTTGCGCGAAATCATCACGTCGATCGCCACGATCGCGATGGCGCCAAGCGGGATGCCGATCAGCAGCGCCCAGCCGGTTGCATCGGAGCCCTGCGTGATGTTCTCGGCAGTCGACAGAAAGAGTCCGAGTCCAATGGCGATCACGATGAACACGGCGCGAAGAATCATGAGGATCATCGGGCAGGCCCTTTGGAACCAGGTGGAGGGATATGGGGCAAAGCAGATGAATGATGGCTGCTTATAATGTTCCGAGGGACCGTTCGACCGAGATGCCGGATTCCTCAACAGAAACGTCGGGGATTGTCATGAATCAATACGGGCGCCGGGGACAATCGGAGGCCTGCCGTCAAACCAGCCAGCACGGCCAAGCCCCTATTCTAGGCAAAGAACTCAGCGCGTGCAAACAGGCTAACTACCTGCCCCCATGACCATGTTTGATCACCCCCCCCTGAGTGGCGGTCTTCCCTGGTTCCCAAGCGCCCGCTTGGGAACCTCCGGTCCGCGCGACCTGCCGGTTGGGGGTGGCCCTGTCAGGACCATGCGCTCTTCACCCACTCCCGAGCCGCCGCGCGAGCGTTTCCCAGAGGGCCTCGAGCGACTGAGGAATGACCTTGACACCCGCCAGCGACGGCATGAAATTCGTATCGCCCAGCCAGCGCGGCACGATGTGCCAGTGAATGTGGTCGGGCAATCCGGCCCCGGCGGTGCGTCCCAGGTTGAGCCCGACGTTGAAACCTTCCGCGTTGAGCGTCTCTCTCAACACGCCCACCAGCCGCGTAATCATCGTGGCGATTTCCAGATGTTCCGCCGCCGCCAGGTCCTCCAGCCCGCCCACGTGCCGCATGGGAGCAACCAACGTGTGCCCGTTGTTGTAGGGGTAGCGATTGAGCACGGCCAGGCTCGACTCCCCCCGAGCGATGACCCAGCGAGAGCGGTCTGCCGGGTCCACCGCGGCCTGGCAGAGGAAGCAATCGGGGTCGGCCCCGGCCGGAAAATGGAGCGTTTCGCTTGAATCGGGTTGCGATTGACCGGTCGGTTGCACGTAGCTGAGCCGCCAAGGGGCCCAGATCCGCTCAAGATGATCCACAGACACGCGCCTCAACACTCTCTGAAGGGGTCGGCTAATTTGGGATTCCAGTGGCGAAAGGCGATGGTTAACCCTCCTTCCGCCGGGTTCCCGGAATCCGTTCGACAGACTCTGGAGTCTATCGCCAGGCCGGCCGAGCCGCAAGTTGCCCGATGCAAACACCACCGGCGGTCGATTGGCTTCAAGTCTTTTTGGCCTCGGGGTCGAAACTCTAGCTATTGGCGAAAAGATCTGCCGATTGCGCCGGCGATCGCGGCTGTTCGGGCCATGAGAAGACCTCCCCCGCGGCAGGCGGTGTCCTTCGTCGCATTCACAGGCACAGCATGTCCCCCCTCGAAACAGGGACGCGCCCCGGGCGACTCGCCAGTCCCGCCTGGACGGGATAGACTGGACAGCGGGGGGAGTGAAACGCAGTCTGCGACCGGACCGCTCGGTCCGAGCCGCATCGCGGAACCGTGAGCGATGGATTTTCGAGTCAGTCTCGACATTTTTCGAGGTCCGCTGGACCTGTTGCTCTACCTGGTGCGCAAGCACGAGGTCGAGATTGTCGATATTCCGATCGCCACGATCACCGATCAGTACCTCGAATACCTGGCCGTGCTCCGCGAAATGGACGTCAACTCGGTCGGCGACTTCCTGGCGATGGCGAGCACGCTTGTCGAACTGAAGTCGCAGCAAGTGCTGCCTCGGGCGGACGAGATCGACGAGGCGATCGAAGACCCCCGAAAAGAGCTTGTCGAGCGGCTCCTGGAGTACAAGAAGTACCGCGATGCGGCCAGCATCCTGGAAGAACGCAGCCGCTCGTGGCAGCAGCATTACCCCAGGGTGGCCGACGACCTGCCCCCCCGGCGCCGCGATCTGGCCGAGGAGCCGATTCGCGAGGTCGAGCTTTGGGACTTGGTCAGCGCGTTCGGGCGGATCATCCGCGACAACGAATCGACGAAACCGTCGAACATCGTCTACGACGAGACGCCGATTCACGTCTACATGGCAAGGATCTTCGCGCGGCTTCGGCAGGAGGAGCAGCTGTCGTTTTACGATTTCTTCGAGCCGGCGATGCACAAGTCGTCGGCGATCGGCGTCTTCCTTGCGATCTTGGAGCTTGTTCGCCATCGAAGAATCGAAGTCGATCAGGAGCAGATTTTCGGGCAGATCTGGCTGCGGCCGCGCCACGACGCCGAACCCCTGGATTTTTCCAAGATCGACAATTACGATTACGAGACTTTCCTGGCCGAATAAGGCCGCCACGAGGGGCAGCCGGCCGCCGAGCGGCCCCTTTGCTGGTCCAAGGGCAACTCTCTCTCGTTGAGCGGTCGCCTTTCCTCTCGGCGACCGCGGATTGACCGCCGAATCGCGCAATCAGGAGCGACATGGGCGCAGAGAAGCACCACCAGCCGGAACGCCGACCTTCTGAGAAGCAAGCCCCGCCGGGCGGCGGCGCTCGCGGTGCCGCCTCCTGCGAGACGGCCCTTGACGATCAGCCGGTCCACCGGCTGGCTTTCAAGGACTTCACGATCGAGGGTTACTCCCGCGCGGCCGTTCAGACCTACTGGCGAATCCCGGAGTTCAAGGTCGGCTTCGACCTCGGCGGGCAGCCGTGGTCGTTCATGGGTACGCCGACCTGGTTTGTCAGCCATACCCACATGGATCACGTCCTCGCCCTGCCGGCCTACGTCGCGCGGCGGCGGATGATGAAAATGGAGCCGCCGACGATCTACCTGCCCGAGGCGGCCGTCGAACCGGTCCAGCGGATCCTGCGGCAGATGAGCCGGCTCGACCGCGGCCGGCTCCCCTGCCACCTCGTGCCGACTTGTCCGGGCGACGAAGTCAGGCTCTCGCGTGAGCTGGTTGTCACGGTTTCAGCCACCACGCACACCCTCCCGTCGAACGGGTTCGTCGTCTGGGGAGTCCGCAAGAAGCTGCGCGAGGAATACCAGGGTCTTTCGGGCGAGGAGATCCGCGACCTGCGGCTGGCCGGCACCGAGGTCGCCCGCGAACTGCGGATTCCCCGCCTGGCCTATCTCGGCGACAGTTCGCCCGAGGGCCTCGACGCCTGCCCCGCGATGTACGAGGCGGATGTCCTGATCCTCGAAATGACGTTTGTCTCGCCCAGCCACCGCAAAGAGAGGATTCACAAGTTCGGCCACATGCATCTCGACGACCTGCTGGATCGCAAGGCCCGGTTCAAGAACCAACTGGTGATCGCCTCGCACTTCAGCACGCGCTATCGGACGCGGCAGATCCGCCGCCTCGTCGAGCGGCGGCTGCCCGACATGCTCGACGGGCGCCTCACGCTCTGGTTATGATTCCGGTGGGGATCAACACGGTTTACCTCACGTTCGACACGGACAGGAACACGTCGCACCACCGGGTGGCGTTTGTGCCCCAGACGGTCCGCGATTACCGGCTTTCGGACTTCGACGGCGGCCGGTGGCGGACGCTCGGGGTGGAGCAAGACAACTTCCAGCGCCGTGATGTGCACCGCTTCGCCTCCGTGAAGGCCGCCAAGCTGCGGCTGGAGGTCGAGGCGACCAATCGAGACCGCTCGGCGCGCGTCTTCGAGATCCGCGCGTACGACGAGCGGTAGGCGGGAGACCTATGCCAGAATCGATTCCCAGCCGGCAGCGGGCGCTCGTCCTGGAGCGTCACTGCGAGGACCTGATCGAGGCCATCGAGGGATTGAAGGTTGCCGAGCGGCCCGTGCCCGAGCCGGGCCGCGGACAGGTGCTGGTCAAGATCGAGGCAGCGCCCTGCAACCCTTCGGACCTGGTGTTTCTTCAAGCCAAGTACGGCGCGCTGAAGACGCTGCCCAGCGTGCCCGGCTGGGAAGGGGCGGGCCGCGTGGTCGCCAGCGGCGGTGGCTGGCTGGCCGGATGGCTCGTGGGCCAACGGGTGGCCAGCGCGCTGGAGGGCGACCGCGATGGCACGTGGGCGGAATACTTTCTGGCCGATGCGTCGGATTGCATCCCGCTGAGCCCGAAACTGCCCATCGACCAGGCCGCCAGCCTGATCATCAACCCCCTGACCGCCGTCGGGCTGCTGGAGACTGCCCGCCGCCGGCGGCATCGGGCAGCCGTCCACACCGCCGGGGCGAGCCAGGTTGGCCGGATGATCCTCGCCATCGCCAACGAGGCCGGCTACCCCGTGATCCACGTCGTCCGCCGCCGAGCCCAGGTCGACCTGCTCCGCGCGCTGGGCACCGAGCATGTCCTCGATTCCTCCCGCGACGACTTCTCTGAGCAGCTTCGCGCGGCCTCGGCGGACCTCGGGGCCACGATCGCCTTCGAGGCCGTTGCCGGGCCGATGACCGGCAGGGTGCTCAACGCCATGCCGCCCGGCTCGACAGTGTATGTCTACGGGGCCCTCTCGGAGGAGCCGTGCAGCGGCATCGACCCGATCGGGTTGCTGTTTCGCGATCAGACGGTGACGGGGTTCTACCTGGCCCGTTGGCTGCGAAAGCAGAACCGGCTGAGCATCTTTTTGAAGGCCCGCCGCGTGCAGCAGATGCTGATCGCCGGGCGGATCGCCACGGGCATCGAGCGCAGGGCAAGCCTCGACGAGGCCGCCGACGCGATGAAGCAATACGTCCACCAGATGACCGACGGAAAAGTGATCATCCACCCGTAGATCAACCGGTTGGACCAGCCGCATCCGGCTGGGGCGGTCCCTGCCGAGGGGACCCTCTGCCGCTCCCCTCCAGCCCCCGGCGCCGAAGGCAGGGCTGGTCCAACCAGTTCGGGCTCGCCCGCGCTAGCCCGGATCGTCGTCGGCTCCGCCGAAACCGCCGCGTCCCGCCTCGGCGCAGCGGATCGCGTCCTCCGGCAGTTCGTTGCCGTAGATCACCGAGAGGATCGCGGGCAGGTAGACGTCCAGGAGCGAGAGGGTCGTGCCCATCAGCCGATCGATGACGCTGTCCTCCAGGCGGTCGTCGGTGAGGATTTGGGACGCCTGGAAACGCAACTCGCCTTGATCGAAGTCCATTTCGAACTTGCCGACGTTCAGGCGATAGTTCGCCCGGACGATCGTCTCGGCCACCGCCGGCCGAGCGCCCTCGGGGACCCGCAGCGGCGGGCAGCCGAAGACCTGGAACAGTTCCGCCTGGTCATCCACAGCGGCGATCATCCGGTAGGTGCCGACCTCGCCGCGGAAATCGGCGCAGATCGATCGATTTTCGCCGTCGGCCAGGTAGTGGACTTCACGGTCATCCAGGTGCTGCATCAGTCTCTCATAAGCCGCGTTCATGGTGGGCCTCCCTTCGCTCGGTCCGGGTGGACTTGGCCAGGCGCGGGCCGCCGCATCCGCGGCGCCGGGATTGGCCTCGATTCTTCCCGCCGGCCTGCCCAAGAGCAGGTCGCGCAGGGCTGTCAGGAATGCTCGAATCATCATGTGTCCAAAGACGCTCGATCGGGGCGAAAAGTTCACCGCCGCGGGGGGCGCCTCCGTTTCTCCCGGATTAGCATGAGCCGTCGAGGGGTATTGTATTGCAGCCAACCGGCTGCGGCGATGCCCGGCGGGACCTGCTACTGGAGCTCCGGCGGCATCGCGAAGGCGTCGTTGAGGCAGTCGCCGATCGAGAGCAGCCATGATTCGTCGCCCGACTTGAGCACCAGTTCGGTGTCTTCGATCTGGGTGACCTCTCCGATCTCCGAAAAGGCGGAATCAAACGGTTGGAAATCGAGGCGGCCGGCCGGGCCGAGGCTCGGCAACCAGACCTCGCCGTCCGCCGCGACCAGTCCCGGATGCGGATGGGGTCAACTCTTGACTCTTGACGGATATGTCAAGAGTTGAGGAAGCCCGGCGAAACGCGGCGGTGGCGAGGGGCGGAAATGTGGGTATTCCGCCCGTAGAGGCCACAGGCGGGCTCAGAGAGCCCTGGCGAGCCTGCGGGCGGCGCGTGCCCGAATAGTTCCCAGGTGCGCCATTGCCCCCGAGGCGATATGTAATATTTAGGTAAATAGTGGTTTGGGGAACGGTAACTTCTCAATAATCCCGTGAAATTGGTCTTTACTTGGAGGGCGGTTTTGGTGTTTCTTGTGGTACATGGATGGAGCCAAGCCGATCACAATTGCCGGAATCGAGGTGCCGCCGGAGCAACGGACGCCTCTGGTGGAGGCCCTGTTGCGGGTGATTGCCCAACAGCAGGCGGAGATCGAGCGACTGCGCGCGGAGATCGCGCGATTGAAAGGCCTGCCGCCGCGGCCAACGATCCGGCCGAGCACTTTGAACCAGTCGCACCCAGATCCCGCTCACAAGAAACAGCGTCGCGGAAAACGGCCAGGCTCGGCCAAACGGCAGAAGACAGCCGAACTGATCATTCACGAAACCATTCCGCTGCCTCTGGAAGGGCTTCCCGAAGGCACGCTGCAAAACGGCTACGAGGACTTCGTGGTCCAAGATCTGCGAATCGAGGCCCACAACATCTGCTATCGGCGTCTTCGCTACCTCTTGCCCGACGGGACGAGCCGAACGGCCCCGCTGCCCGCGAATGTCCAGGGGCATTTTGGCGCGACGCTGCGGAGCTACGTCCTCTATCAGCACCACCAGAACCTGGTCACCCAGCCGTTGATCCGCGAAGAGTTGCTGGACTTTGGGATCGACATTTCGACGGGCCAGATCGACCGGTTGTTGACGGAAGGACACGAGTCGTTTCATCAGGAGAAGGATGGCCTCCTGCCCGCGGCGCGAGGGGTTTGCGACTACTTCCAAGCCGACGATACCGGGGCGCGGCACCGCGGCAAGAACGCCTACACGACGGTCATCGCGAACCCGTTCTTCGCCTCGTTCACCACCACGGAGACCAAGAGCCGGATCAACTTCCTCAAACTGCTCTGCGTGCCGCACGAGGAATACGTGCTGGGCGAAGACGCGCTGGTTTACATGGAATATCACGGCCTTTCGGCATCGCTGCTGACGCGGTTGGCGGCGGTGGTGCGGAAGGGCGAGCGGATCGTCACGGGAGAGGCTGCCTGGCAACGGCAACTGAGGGCGTGGAGAATCGTCGCGGACGAACCGCGGCGGATCGTCACCGAGGCGGCGCTGTTCGGGACCCTGATGCGCCACGAATTGTACCTCGGCCAACCGCTTTTGAGCGACGACGCCGGGCAGTTCAGGATCTTGGGATTGCTCCACGCGTTGTGCTGGCTGCATGCCGAGCGGTCGCTCAAGAAGCTGCTGGCCATGAACCCGCGGGAACAAGAGGCCATCAACCGCGTCCGCGACGCGGTGTGGAGGTATTACCAGCGTCTGCGCGCGTACCGGCAGTCGCCCACGCTGCGGCGCAAGGCGGCCCTCGAGCGCGACTTCGAGCGGCTGTTCACGCGGCGGACGGGTTTTGTCGACTTGAACGAGGCCCTGCGGCGGATTCACGAGAAGCGCAGCGAACTCCTGCTGGTCCTGGATCATCCGGAGATTCCGCTGCACAACAACCTCTCGGAAAGCGACATCCGGGAGTGGGCGAAGAAACGCAAGATCAGTGCCGGCACGCGAAGCGAATTGGGCCGGCGCTGCCGCGATACCTTTGTGAGCCTGAAGAAGACCTGCCGCAAGCTTGGCGTATCCTTCTGGCAGTACCTCTGCGATCGCATCAACGGACAACACAACATCCTTCCCTTGCCGAGGCTCATCTGCCAGATGGCCCAGGCGCCATAGCTTCTCGCCCCTGCATACGGCATTCGCCGCCTCTTTTGTCTCCAGAACGGCTCCTGCAATCGCACGTTCTCGCGCGTCAACCATACTCAGACCTCATCACGGGGTTATTGAGAAGTTACGCTGTTTGAGCCAACCGCGAACCGCTCGTTCCGTCTGTTCGACCAGCGTACGCATTGGGAGGCAGTACACCAGCCGACGCGGTGTCGCCTCTCGGACTTTGACGTCCGGGTGGAAGAACCGCCGTAACAGCCATGCCAGAACGATCGCCGCCGACTTGCCGATGCCTGTGGGAATGCTGAGGACATTCGGCAACTGATTGGCGAGCGCCAATTGGCGTTGGTAGTCGTAAGGCTTGGAAA
>LSQX01199776.1_pt2 | contig 22495 bp, 26 predicted proteins | sample 654561 | NCBI WGS metagenome assembly LSQX01 (sample SAMN04489861, study PRJNA283612) | anaerobic digester metagenome | isolation source: 4 biogas reactors fed with cattle manure at either 37C or 55C with and... | place: Denmark: Kongens Lyngby | collected 2014
AAGTCCCCATGATACTGTAAGCGCTCTGCATAATCTTTTTCTTGTTCGGGCGTCAGCATAGGGATTTGATTAACACTGCTAATATATGACTCAATACTGCCTATAGAACCCGAGCCAAGGCTGGCTAATTCGCGGTTGTTTAAAGCTAATGCTTGATTTGTCATCGTGTATATATGTCCTTTTTTAAGGTAATTTCACAGATAAAACACTGTCTTATACGGAAATGAAACTGTATTTTAGCACTCTATCTGTTTGAGTGCTAATTTGGACTGGCCATAAGCTTAAAAGTTCCCGATGTCGTTAACTTTAAGTCATTGATATAGCATGTGAATTATGGAAGTAAACGCATTTTGCGGGTTTTGCCCTTGATGCTCTCGGTCTGCCAACGTTGAATCAATTGTTGGGCAATTTTACGCTCTACGGCAACAAAACTGACAAAGTCATGAATGGTGATTTTGCCGACTTGCCGCATGGTCAGTCCCATGTTTTTAGTCAATGATCCTAGGATATCACCTGCTCTTAATTTGTCTTTCTTGCCCCCACGAATAGTAATGGTTTGCATCGGTGGCTTTAAAGTGGATCGACCTTGGATCGCTGATGGAGCTTGAAGTAGTTCAAACTCTGTATTCAGTACTTCTTCGATTCTTTTTTTGCGGAAAAGTTCGTTTTTATTGACAAAGGTAATGGCCTGGCCTGCCGCGCCTTGACGTCCTGTGCGACCGATGCGGTGGATATGAGTGTCGGCATTGGGCGAGATTTGCACATTAATGACCAAATCTAATTCTTTAATGTCTAAACCACGTGCAGCAACATCGGTGGCGACTAGGACACTCAAACTCTTATTGGCGAATTGAATAATAATGTCTTCTCTTTCTCTTTGGTCAATTTGACCGTGTAATACTTCACTGTGAATACCAGCGCGCCTTAATTGTTGTTGTAGAAATTCGCAATCATCACGGGTATTACAAAAAGCGATCGTAGAAAGTGGAAGGAGTTTGTTTAAAATGCTAATCGTTGCTGTTGCACGGTCTTCATTTTCAACTAAATAGAAGCTTTGTTGAATCGTGGGCTTTTGCTCATCGATCGCTTTAACCATTTGTGGGCTGATGAGAAAACCTTCAGTCCGTTCAAGTAATTCGGGCGTGTAAGTGGCAGAAAACATAAGGGTCTGGCGCTTTAAGGGGCAGGCGTTAGCAATGGCACTAAGGCTGTCATAAAAACCCATATCCATCATTTTATCGGCTTCATCCAGCACCAATGCTTTGACATCATTCAGTAAAAGTGCCCCACGATCTATGAGGTCCTCAATACGTCCCGGTGTGCCTACAACAATATGGGTGCCGTGAGCGAGTGAATCAATTTGACGAGGAACTGAACTGCCGCCACATAGTAAACTGACTTTAACGGAAGGATAAGCACGCGCTATTTGACGAATAGAATCAGCCACTTGAGAAGCGAGTTCACGCGTTGGACAAAGCACCACTGCTTGAGCATTGTTAAGCTCAAGCCTTAGTTTTTGCATAATAACCAAGGCGAAAATCAAGGTTTTTCCGCTGCCGGTGTGAGCCTGTACAATGAGATCTTCGCCTGCTAATGCGGGTGGTAGAGCCAACGCTTGGACCTGAGTCATTTGCTCAAAACCAAGTTGTTGCAGATTGTTTAACTGCTCATTAGCTAAGTCGAGTTGATTAAAGGATTTTTGGTGGGTGTGGTTATTGTTGATCATTGCCTGAGCAGTAAATGGTTAATTAGTATCGCTTATTGTAACGAGGTGGCTGAATTGATGTTATATTTATTGCATAAATTTTTTTGATTTTCTACAATCAAGAGTTCTCTATTAAATATAAAGTTAATAATACCTTTAATGTCAATTACCAGCTCTGATAGCTCTACTATGGACGCTACGCTAGTACAGTCTGATACCCAAGTTAAAAAAACCGACTTCTCAAACTCGGAAAAAGTGGTTGAGTTCAAAGATGTCAGCCTTGGCTATGGTTCACGAGTTGTCCTCAGTGGAGTTAATCTTTCGATTCACAAGGGTCAGCTAATTGCTTTAATTGGCGGTTCCGGCTCAGGTAAGTCAACCATCCTACGTGGCGTGACCGGACAAATTCGTCCGATGAGTGGAGAGGCTAAGCTGTTTGGTCAAGTTATCAATAATATAAACAAAAAAGATTTGGGTCAGTTGCGCCAAAAGATGGGTGTCCTGTTTCAGCAAGGCGCGTTATTTACTGATTTAAATACATTTGAGAACGTTGCTTATCCCTTGCGAGAACTAACCAAGATGGATGAGGAGCAAATAGTCGATAGGGTGTTAGAAAAGTTATCGGCAGTAGGGTTAAAGGCTGCTGCACACTTAGGTATGTCAGAGGTTTCCGGAGGTATGGCGAGGCGCATTGCTTTAGCTCGTGCCATTGTGATGGAGCCGGAGTTGCTGCTCTATGATGAGCCTTTTGCCGGTCTTGATCCGATTTCAATGAATCAGACAGCCGATATGTTGCGCGGCATTACCAAGGAATTAGGTACGGCAGGTTTGTTAATTACTCACGATATTGAGGAGTCTTTCCGCATTGTGGATTATGTCTATATGCTCCATCAGGGAGCGGTTATTGCAGAGGGTACGCCTGAGCAAATCCGAGCCATGAGTGATAGCCGGGTTCAAAACTTTATTAAAGGTCTGCCACCGGAAGATGGTGGGCGTTTTGAATATCCTGTCACGCCTGATTATGAGAGTTGGTATACAGAAAAACAGAAGCTACTCGCTCACCACCAATCATCTCGTAGCAGGGGGCAATAGTATGTTTAACTGGATTGCTACTCTGGGTAGCTATGTTATCAAGACCGTTGAATACTTAGGTAATATTTTTATTTTGCTGTTGCAAATGTTGGGTCGTACAGGCTTTATTTTTAAACGACCGCGTCTATTGATTCAGCAAATCCATTTTATTGGTGTCTACTCATTATTAATTATTGCTGTTTCTGGCTTGTTTGTTGGTTTTGTTCTGGGGTTTCAGGGGTATAGCATACTGTCTATGTTCGGTTCAGAACAGGCGCTAGGTATGATGGTAGCTCTTTCTTTGCTGCGCGAATTAGGGCCGGTAGTGACCGCCTTGTTATTTGCTGGCCGCGCAGGTACTTCGATGACTGCTGAGATTGGATTGATGAAGGCCGGTGAGCAGTTGGATGCTGTTGAGGTAATGGGGATTAATCCCATTGAACGCATTTTGGTACCTCGTTTTTGGGGTGGCGTGATTGCGATGCCGATTTTAGGCTCCATTTTCTCTGCTGTGGGTATTTTGGGCGGCTGGTTTGTCGGCGTCATCTCTTTAGGTGTTGATGATGGTTCTTTCTGGTCGCAAATGCAGGCAGGGGTCGATGTCTTCGATGATGTTTTAAATGGTGCGATTAAGAGTTTAGTCTTTGGTGTGGCGTGTATGTTGATCGCTTTGCACCAAGGCTGGACATGCAGGGCAACGCCGGAGGGCGTATCTCAGGCAACCACTCGCACTGTGGTAATTAGTTCTTTAACGGTCTTAGGTCTGGATTTCTTAATGACCGCCGTCATGTTTTAAATCAAAGGTTTAAGAATGAGTAAACGAGTAGAGTTTGTGGTCGGTATCTTCGTACTGTTAGGGCTTTTAGCTCTGGCCTTTTTGGCGATGCGTGCCGGTAACTTGAGTACCTTTAGTCTGCAAGCAAATTATACAGTGAGTGCTAGCTTCGATAATATCGGCTCTTTAAAAAAGCGCTCAGCGGTTAAGAGCAACGGTGTTGTTGTTGGTCGTGTAAAAAACATTGCTTTTGATAATCAATATTATCGCGCCGTTGTTGAGCTGGATATAGAGCAGCGCTATGAGTTTCCTACTGATACCTCAGCTTCAATCAAAACTCAAGGTTTGATTGGTGAACAGTATCTTGATCTTACCCCCGGAGCTGATGAGGCGATGCTAGAGGATGGGGGTTCTATTATGTATACTCAGAGTGCGGTAGTGATCGAGGATTTAATCAGTCGCTTCTTATTCTCGACAGCAGATAAGGCTGGCTCATCTGATTAAGAGTTAAGTTGGTTTTTCTAAAAATTAATATCAATAATTGAGAATCTTATGCTTTTTGCAACCAAAAGATTAGCTGCAGTAGGGGTGGTTGGCTTGAGTTTATCGGCTTGTGTGTCGGTACCTAATCCTGATCCAAACGACCCTTTCGAAAGTTATAACCGTACGATGTTTGAGGTAAATGAAGCCTTGGATGGTGCAATTTTACGTCCAGTGGCTCGCACCTATGAGGTTTTGACGCCCAATCCGGTTAGAACGTGTATTAGTAATATTTTCGGTAATTTAGGTGATGTTTGGGCTGGATTCAATAGCATGCTGCAAGGGCGCGGTTTAGACGCGGTCAATACCTTTGGTCGTGTGATGTTTAACTCGACTATGGGCTTAGGCGGTTGTATTGATGTGGCTTCAATGAATGGTGCCTATAAGATCCCTAATGACTTCGGTACAACCTTGGCTGTTTGGGGTTTTGGCGAGGGTAATTACGTTGTGTTGCCTGGCCTTGGCTCCAGTAATGTCCGTGATATTGGTGGTCTAGCGGTAGACGCTGCGGGTACCACAGCGGCACACATTGCGCCATGGAGTATTGATAATGTGCGTTTACGTAACCCTGTCGTGGTAATAGATGTGATTGATACGCGTGCTTCCCTTCTGGATGCCGATGATTTGGCGACTGAAATCGCTCTGGACAAGTATAGTTTTGTGCGCGATGCCTATTTGCAAAACCGTCGAGCCTTAGTGGCACAAAAGAAAGAGCCCGAAATTAAAGACGGCACAAAGGTGCCGGCATGGACTAAAGAGGACGATAGGCGATATGGTCCTGGCGAGGATATGTTCATGAAGCCTACTATCGATAAGTATGTAGCGACAACCGATGATTTCGATTATGGTGCTGTTCCTGATTACGATGATCCTGATGCTAATGGCGAAGGCAAAGCTGTCGGTGCTTTGCCGCAGTATGATGATCCTGAAGAGTAATATTTGGGGTTACATATCTATACAAAGACTAAAAAATGTTCAGTATTAATTGCTGTACATTAAGTCAAGGAGTTATCGCGGGTGTTCTTAAGCACAAGGTCTTATATAAAGATAAAGCGATAGCTCATATGATTACGGAGAGAATTGATGAGATCCATTACCAGTAAAAGTAAAAAAGTAGTAAGCCATAGTGCTTTAGCCGCCTTATTAACTGTCGGCGTTTTTGCAAATGCACAGGCGCAAGCAGTACACCCCAATGACTTTGTGGAAGCGATTGCTGATAGAGCTTTAAAAAGTTTGCTAAATGATTCAGCAGCTCGCGCAGGTGACACAGCCGCGGCCAATCGCTTGATTGAACAGCATGTTGTCCCACATGTTAATATGGAAAAGACGACACGCTTGGCAGTTGGCCAACCATGGCGTCAGGCAACAGCCGAGCAGCGCGCAGCCTTGGTAGAGGGCTTTAAGGGAACCTTGATTCGCACCTATAGTGGCGCTCTAAAAGACGTCAAAGACAACACCAGTATCAATATGTTGCAGTTCCGTGGCGATCCAAATGCAAATGACGTGGTCGTTCGTACAACGATTGGTGGCGTGAGTAATACACCAGTGGGCGTTGACTATCGATTAGAAAAAGCCGGCGATTCGTGGAAAGTCTACGATGTTAATGTCGAGGGGATTTGGTTGATTCAAAACTACCGTAACCAGTTCGCAGGTGAAATTAATCGTAATGGTATTGATGGTTTAATTAAAAGCCTACAACGCTAGGTGAAAATTACCTAAACGTTTTAAAATGTTATTTTGAAGAGTTACTGGGTTTAGCGTACTCTTCAAAAGCAGTCAACTTATCAAAGTGAGGTTAAGCTGTTTTGGCTTAGCCTCACTTCTTACGTTATAAGAAATTAAAAAATCATGTCAAGTGCAATTCAATTCGAGCATGTCTCAAAAGTATATGCAAAAGAAATATCGATGTGGCGCCGCATCTTTAGTAAGGATAAGGAAATGGATGGTTTCCAGGCTCTTAGTGATGTTTCTTTTGAGGTCAAAGAAGGTGAGTTCTTCGGTTTGCTAGGCCCTAATGGCGCGGGTAAAACCACCTTGATTTCAGTGCTGGCCGGTTTAGTCAAAGCAACTTCTGGTAGTGCAAAGGTCATGGGCTATGACGTACAGAGCGAATTCAGGCAGGCTAGACGAGCACTAGGCGTGGTGCCACAAGAGTTGGCTTATGACCCGTTTTTTACGGTCCGTGAAACGTTACGTTTACAGTCAGGTTATTTTGGTTTAAGAAACAATGATGATTGGATTGATGAGATTCTTTTCAATTTGGGCCTAACTGATAAGGCTGAAGCAAATATGCGGGCGTTGTCGGGAGGCATGAAGCGACGTGTATTAGTGGCGCAAGCATTAGTGCATTGTCCTCCCGTTATTATTTTAGATGAGCCGACGGCAGGAGTTGACGTTGACTTACGACGAGGTCTTTGGGAGTTTATCTCAAGATTAAACAAAAAAGGTCATACGATTTTGTTGACTACGCATTATTTAGAAGAAGCTGAGTCAATGTGTGATCGTTTGGCTTTTTTAAAGCGTGGAAATTTAATCGCTTTAGACACAACAGAAGTGATTCTGGCGCGTTATGGCGGTTCCAATTTGGAAGATGCCTTTACTCGCGCAATGTATACGCCGACACAAGAGGTGAGCTATGAGTAGTCAGAATAATCAAGTACAGCAATTTCCCAGTCAAGGCAATGTAGAAGCGATGGGCAGCGAAGCGTATCAGAGATTACGCAATAATCAGAGCTTTGGCTCCGGTTTTCCGACGCTACTCTATAAGGAAGTTAGTCGTTTTTGGCGCGTTGCTGTGCAAACGGTCTTGGCACCGGTCGTTACTTCTTTGCTTTATTTACTGGTGTTCTCTCATGTGTTAGAAGGGCGAGTTCAGACGTATCCGGGCTCTGACCTTGTGATTAATTATGTCGCTTTTTTAATTCCCGGGCTGATTATGATGAGTATGCAGCAAAACGCTTTTGCCAATGCCTCCTCTTCGTTAATCCAAAGTAGAGTCACTGGGAACTTGGTATTTGTTTTGTTGCCGCCGATGTCTGCTTATGAACTTTACTCTGCTTATGTCCTCGGTGGGGTAGCACGTGGTTTGTTAGTTGGTATTTGTCTATGGCTGTTTTCAATGTTTTTTAGCGTAGTACTACCTTATAATGTCCTATGGGTTTTAGTATTTGGCGCATTGGCTTGCGGTATCATGTCTACTCTAGGGCTGGTCGCCGGCTTATGGGCTGAAAAGTTTGATCAGCTGGCTGTATTCCAAAACTTCCTAATCATGCCGTTGAGTTTTTTGTCGGGCGTGTTTTATTCGACTCATTCATTGCCACCATTTTGGCAGGCAGTATCCCAGTGGAATCCGGTTTTTTACATGATTGATGGGATGCGATACGGCTTCTCTGGCGTGTCCGATACCTCACCATGGATTAGTCTTGTGGTGGTGGGCGGCGTATTTGTTTTTGTTTCAATAATCGCATTACGCTTAATAGTCAGCGGTTATAAGTTAAGAAATTAATATTTTAAATATAAAGGGTTTTATCACTATGTTACCTACACCTGATCAGATCAAAGAATATATTGAGAGTAATATGACCTGTGAACACGTGCAAGTGGTAGGTGACGGCTCACATTTTCAAGCGATTATTGTCAGCCCGGAATTTGCCGGCAAGCGCTTAATTCAACGTCATCAGTTGGTTTATGCTGCACTTGGAGATCGTATGAAGGCTGAAATTCATGCCTTGTCTATGAAAACGCTAACCCCGGAAGAGTTTGCACAAAATGCCTAAACTAAAAATCATCGGTGGCAAACCACTGCGCGGTGAGATCGTTATTTCCGGTGCCAAAAACGCAGCTTTGCCAATCTTATGCACGACTTTGCTGACTGATGAGGCGGTTGTTTTGCGTAATGTCCCCCGTCTAAAGGACGTGGAAACGATGGTTGCTGTGCTCCAGCAGCTTGGCGTAGAGGCTGAGTGGTTAGAGGCGGATGTACTGCGTTTGCAGACTAAAGAGGTGAGCTCCTACGAGGCACCTTATGAGTTAGTTAGCACGATGCGTGCTTCTATTCTGGTTTTGGGTCCTTTATTGGCCCGTGTAGGTCAAGCCAAAGTCAGCTTGCCGGGTGGATGTGCCATTGGTTCGCGACCGGTGGATCAGCATCTTAAGGGCTTAAAGGTGCTTGGTGCGCAGTTAGAGGTTGAGCATGGTTATGTGGTTGGTGCTGTCGCCGCAGGTGGCTTGGTCGGTGGTTCAATACGTACCGATATGGTTACTGTAGGTGGAACAGAGCAGTTCTTGATGACAGCAGCTTTAGCCAAGGGCAAGACGGTATTGGAAAATGCAGCGCGCGAGCCTGAGGTCGTCGACTTGGCCAATATTCTTATTTCTATGGGTGCGAAAATAACTGGCCATGGTACAGATAGAATTGAGATTGAGGGTGTTGAGCGCTTACACGGTACCGATTACTCCATCGTTCCTGACCGTATTGAGGCGGGTACCTTCTTGTGTGCAGTAGCCGCTACGGGTGGTGAGTTGCTTCTGCGCAATGCTGCTCCAGAGACCATGGGTGCCACCCTGGACAAGTTAGAAGAGGCAGGACTGCAAATTGAGCTCGGTGAAGACTGGATTCGCGCTAAAATGGTTACAAGACCTAAAGCGGTCAGTTTTCGTACGGCTGAGCACCCGGGTTTTCCTACCGATATGCAGGCTCAGATGATGGCGATGAATATCGTCGCCGAAGGTACCGGAGTCATTGTAGAAAATATCTTCGAGAATCGGTTTATGCATGTTTCGGAGCTATTGCGCTTAAATGCAGATATATTGCTCGACGGGCCTACTGCGGTGATTAATGGTGTAGATAAACTCTCGGGAGCGATAGTGATGGCAACGGATCTTCGTGCCTCTGCCAGTTTAGTTATTGCCGGGTTGGTGGCTGAGGGTGAGACGATTATTGACAGGATTTATCACCTTGACCGTGGTTATGTCAATATGGAAGAAAAGCTCAGAGCTGTGGGCGCAGATATTGAAAGGATAAATTAAGCATGGATAAGCTGACGCTTGCCCTCTCCAAAGGACGTATTTTTGATGATACCTTACCGCTTTTGGCGGCGGTCGGTATTGAGGTTACTGAGAACCCTAGCAAGTCGCGTAAATTGATTTTACCGACGAGCGACCCTAATTTGCAGATTTTAATTGTGCGCGCTTCTGATGTGCCAACCTATGTGCAGTATGGTGCCGCTGATTTTGGTGTAGCGGGTTTGGATATTCTATATGAATATAGCCAGGATCATGCTGGTGGTTTGTACCAGCCGATTGATTTGAATATTGCCAAATGCCGTTTGGCAGTGGCTGTACGCCAAGGCTTTGATTACGAAAAGGCAGTACGCCAAGGTAGTCGTCTAAAGGTCGCGACCAAGTACGTCAATATCACCCGTGAGCATTTTGCCAAAAAGGGTGTGCATGTGGATATTATTAAGTTATATGGCTCCATGGAGTTGGCTCCTCTCACCGGTTTGGCAGATGCTATTGTTGACGTGGTTTCTACCGGTGGTACGTTGCGTGCCAATAATCTAATTGATGTTGAGGATGTGATGCCGGTTTCTTCACGTTTAATCGTGAACCAGGCAGCCTTAAAAACCCGTGGTAAAAGTTTGCAGCCATTTCTTGACGCCTTTGAGAAGGCTGCGTTGGAATAGTTATGTCAGTAATTAATCGTTTAAATTCTAGTGAACAAGGCTTTGCTGAGCAATTAGCTCAGTTGTTAGCCTATGATGAAACGCAAGACTCACAAATTGAGTCTGCTGTAAGTGAGATTTTGACCAATGTGCGCCAGCATGGTGATGCGGCGGTGGTTGAATATAGCCGCAAGTTTGATGGCGTCAGCGCAGAGAGCATGGCGCAGTTGGAAGTTTCTAAAGAGGCCTGTGAAGCTGCTCTTGCCTCGTTACCTGCTGAGCAGCGTGATGCACTCACCAAAGCTGCAGAGCGTATTCGTGCCTATCATGAGCGTCAAAAAAGCGCTGGTTGGACTTATGAAGAAGAAGACGGTACGGTGTTGGGCGTTAAAGTAACGCCAATGGATCGAGTTGGTCTTTATGTACCGGGTGGTAAGGCTGCTTATCCTTCATCCGTGTTGATGAATGCCATTCCAGCTAAAGTCGCCGGTGTCAAAGAAATCGTCATGGTGACGCCTACACCGGGTGGCGAACAAAACCCTATTGTTTTGGCAGCTGCTGCAGTAGCTGGTGTTGATCGCGTATTAACTATCGGTGGTGCCCAAGCCGTGGCTGCATTAGCCTACGGTACAGAGAGCATCGCTCAGGTCGACAAAATTGTCGGTCCCGGCAATGCTTATGTCGCTGAAGCGAAGCGTCGAGTTTTTGGTGTTGTGGGCATTGACATGATTGCCGGACCAAGTGAAATTCTGATTATCTGTGATGGTAAGACGCCAGCAGATTGGATCGCTATGGACCTGTTCTCACAGGCTGAGCATGATGAGTTAGCTCAGGCTATTTTGCTTTGTCCAGATGCTGGCTATTTAGAAGAGGTTGAGGCTTCAATTAAGCGTCAACTACCTGACATGCCACGTAAAGATATTATTTCTACTAGTTTGGCTAACCGTGGTGCTTTGATTCAAGTAAAAGATTTGGACGAAGCATGTGATATCGCTAATCACATCGCAGCCGAGCATTTGGAAATTTCCGTCGAAGACGCACAGCCATTGGTCGACAAGATTCGACATGCGGGTGCTATTTTTATTGGTCCTTATAGTTCGGAGTCTTTGGGCGATTATTGCGCGGGTACTAACCACGTGTTACCTACTTCGCGAACAGCGCGCTTTTCATCACCTTTAGGCGTTTATGACTTTGAAAAACGTTCAAGCTTAATCAAGGTGTCAAAGGACGGAGCGGCTACTTTAGGAAAAGTTGCCAGTACTTTAGCGTATGGTGAGGGTCTGCAGGCTCATGCTAAAAGTGCAGAATATCGTTATAAGAATTAATTTATTATTGAGGAATTACAATGCGTACTGCTGAAGTTAGTCGTGATACCCAGGAGACCAAGATCCGTGTAGCGATCAATTTGGATGGTACTGGTAAACAGGATATTAATACGGGCGTGCCTTTTTTGGATCATATGTTAGATCAAATCGCCCGTCATGGTTTGATTGATTTAGAAGTGCACTGTGATGGCGATACCTACATTGATGATCATCATTCGGTGGAAGATGTGGGTATCACCTTAGGCCAGGCTTTTGCTAAAGCGGTAGGGGACAAAAAAGGTATTGTGCGCTATGGGCACTCTTATGTGCCATTAGATGAGGCATTATCCAGAGTTGTTGTCGATTTTTCCGGTCGTCCGGGTTTGTATTACAACATCCCTTTTACTCGTGAGTTAATCGGTCGTTTTGATGTGGATTTATTTCAGGAGTTTTTCCAGGGCTTTGTGAATCACGCTGCGGTCACTTTACACATTGATAACCTCAAGGGTATTAACTCGCATCACCAAGCCGAGACAGTTTTCAAGGCCTTTGGTCGCGCTTTACGCATGGCCTTGGCTGAGGATCCTCGTATGGCTGGCGTTATTCCTTCTACTAAGGGTGTACTCTAGGTGCCAGTTTAAACAATTATGTAGTATTATGAGGCTTCTTCCGCGAAGCCTCATATTGTCTGCCGTAGGCCTTTCCGTAGCCTTAGAACGACAAATTTACAATGGTTGTTGAGCTTGAGCAATTTAATTGTATTTAAGGCCGTTATTCTTTATGCAAGGCATCAAAAATAGGGTATAAATACTATTTACGGGGTAGTAGATAAGGTATCTATTACTATTTAATTTAAACTTAAAATTTATTCTGTAATATCATGCTGCTGATCCCAGCCATCGACTTAAAAGACGGCCAGTGTGTTCGTCTTAGACAAGGTGATCTTAACGACACCACAATTTTTTCTGATAATCCCGGTACTATGGCCGATAGTTGGCTAAAAAGAGGCGCAGAGCGTTTGCACTTAGTTGATTTAAATGGTGCTTTTGCTGGACGTCCCAAAAATCAAGAAGCGATAGAAGCCATTTTAAAAACGATTGATCGTGAAATACCAGTGCAAATTGGTGGCGGTATTCGTGACATGGAAACTATCGAACGTTATTTAGACATGGGTCTTGATTACGTTATTATCGGTACTGCTGCGGTCAAGGACCCTGGGTTTTTACAAGATGCTTGTAGCGCATTTAGTGGTCACATCATTGTTGGTTTGGATGCCAAGGATGGCAAAGTGGCTACTGATGGCTGGGCCAAGGTAACTAAAAACGATGTTATCGAGATGGCTAAGCGCTTTGAGGATTTTGGTGTGGAGTCTATCATCTACACCGATATTGGTCGTGACGGTATGCTGAGCGGTGTTAATATCGAAGCCACTGTGCGATTAGCACAGGCTACCCGTATTCCGGTTATCGCTTCGGGTGGTGTTACTGATTTGCGTGATATCGAGGCACTTTGTAAGGTTGCCGATCAGGGTATCGAAGGTGCGATTTTAGGACGTAGCATATACGAAGGTACTTTAAATTTTGAAGAGGCCCTGGATTATGTTGACGACTATTTTGATGATGTAGAGGAGCAAAAATAATGCCACACGACCAAAATAACCAGCAGTCCGATTCATATAAGCGAGTCATCCCGTGCTTGGATGTTAATGGTGGTCGTGTTGTCAAGGGTGTAAATTTTGTCGGCTTGCGTGATGCAGGTGATCCGGTTGAGATTGCTAAGCGTTATAGTGAGCAGGGCGCTGATGAATTAACTTTTTTAGATATCACAGCAACTAGTGACGAGCGGGATTTGATTTTACCAATTATTCAGCAAACGGCTGCGGTAATTTCCATTCCCTTAATTGTCGGCGGTGGTGTACGTAGTTTAAATGATATTCAACGCCTTTTAGATGTCGGTGCCTCTAAAGTGTCAATTGGTAGTGCCGCAATTGCTAATCCAGAGCTTATTCGTGAGGCTGCTGAGCGCTTCGGTTCAGAGCGTATTATGGTGGCCATTGACGCTCGTCGTGTCAATGCAGAGGGTGAGCCTTTGCGTTGGGAGGTTTATTCCCATGGCGGTCGTACTGGCACCGGATTAGATCCTGTTGAGTGGTCTCGTAAAATGGCCGATTATGGTGTCGGCGAGATTTTAGTGACCAGTATGGATAGAGATGGCACTAAGGATGGCTTTGATTTGGAATTAACGCGCGCAATTAGCGACGCAGTAACGATTCCAGTCATCGCGTCAGGTGGTGTCGGTAATCTTCAGCATATGGCTGATGGCGTTACCGTTGGTGGTGCGAGTGCTGTTTTAGCGGCAAGTATTTTCCACTTTGGTGACTATACCATTGAGGAGTGTAAGAAGTTTATGCGCGATCAAGGTATTTTGGTCAGGGTGGATTAAATGCAGTGGATGACACAGGTTAACTTTAATGATCAAGGCCTAATTCCGGTTATTGCACAGGATTGGCAAACAGATCGTGTGCTCATGGTTGCTTGGATGAATCATGAGGCCTTAGTTGAGACTGTTAATACAAAACGTGGTGTTTATTGGTCTCGCTCTCGTAAGAAGTTATGGCGCAAGGGTGAGAGTTCAGGTCATGCACAGCTAGTGCATGATATTTACTTGGACTGTGATGCCGATGTCATTTTGCTTAAGGTTGAGCAGATAGGTGGCGTCGCTTGTCATACAGGTCGCGAAAGCTGCTTTTATAAGATTTTAACCACTGATGAAAGCGGTGAGTTGGATTGGTTGACTGCTGACCCGGTTTTAGTTGATCCCGCAACCATGTATCAATCAGAGTAGTACACAGGGTATTAAATGTCACAGCAAAAAGAGCTTGATGCAAAGCAGATTTTAGAGCATTTAGGGCGGGTATTAGAGAGTCGTTTGCCGGAAAATGGCGGTGATTCAAGTGGTTCCTATGTGGCCAAGCTTTATCATAAAGGACCTGAGGCTTTTTTAAAAAAAGTTGCTGAGGAAAGTGCTGAATTGATTATGGCCTGTAAAGACGCAGATCAAAATAAAATAATTTATGAAGCAGCAGACCTATGGTTCCATAGTCTGGTAGCTTTAACTTATTATGGTGTGAATCCTGAGCAGGTATTAAATGAATTAGCTCGGCGTGAGGGCTTGTCCGGTCTGGTAGAAAAAGCCTCACGCAGTGAGTAAGTATTGGTGATTTTTATCACCAGTCAGGGTAAGTTAAAAATATTATTTTTAGTAGTGATTAAAAAACTCTTCAGGAGAATGAAATGGGTTCATTAAGTATTTGGCATTGGTTAATCGTTTTGGTAGTTGTTGCCTTGGTTTTTGGTACTAAGAAGTTGCGTAATGTGGGTGAGGACTTAGGAACAGCGGTCAAAGGCTTCAAAAAAGGTCTAGGCGATGCTGAAGATGACACGACAGCTACTCAAAAAACAAGTGTAGAAGATGAGGTTAAGGCCGTAAAGGTAAATGATGTCCAGGACGCCGAGTTTAAAGAGGTTAAGGACAAGGATAAACCGACTGCTTAAGCACTCATCGTGATAGGTAGTATTAGGGTAATATGTTTGGTCTAAGTCTTTCAGAGATATTTGTTATTGCGCTAGTCGCTTTAATAGTCATTGGTCCTGAGCGCTTGCCTAAAACGGCAAGGGCTTTAGGTCTGTTGGTTGGTCGTGCGCAACGCTACGTAAACGATATCAAAAGTGATATCGAACGTGAAATGCACGTCGAAGACATCAAAAAGTTTAAAGATGAGGTGGCATCCAATGTCACCCAAGTAAAGTCGTCAGTAGAAGAAGAAATCTCTTCAGTCACTGACCCCTTGAAGAAAATTAGTAATCCTCTTGACGCTGTGAAGTCCGAAGTTGCCGATATAGAAAAGCAGCTTAAGGGTGATCTTAATCCTTTGCCTGATTTAAAGGACTTAAAGCTCGACGAGCCTGCTAAAAAAGTAGCCACCGCCAAAGCGACAGATTCTGTTAGCAAAGCGACGGCAGCTGCTGTTGTTGGTGCTCCACCTGAGAGTGATTCTGATGTCAAGGAGGTCTCACAGGCATTTTCAGTTAATCCATCCGCTTCTTTTGAACCTACTATTGCAAAAGACTTAACACATTCTACAGTGACCGAGGCACTGATTTATCCCGATGAAAGAGATGAAAGTGTTGCCAGTGCGGCTGATGTCGTTAATCAGAGGTGGTCGCCATCGGAAGACGAGGTGGTTGCTGATGAATCCATGCAGCAGTTCGCAGGGATTTACGATGGTCCCGCTTTTGAGCCTTTAGAGGCGCCTGAGTTTAGTACAGAGGAACGAAAAGCTCGGGATGACGCTTGGGCAGTGTTTATCGAAGATGATGATAGCCCTGTTGATGCGAACAAGAGTTTAGAGGGTTTGGCGATGTGGGAGCAGATGCCTCAAGAGGAGCAAAGCGCGGAAGAGCAAAAGCCTCAAGAGGAAGCGAGAGCTGTTGCTAAGACTCAAGATAAAAATAACTCAAATAATAATGATGGTGGCTTAAATGTCTAAAGAAGCTAATTCTGCTGCAGAGGATATAGGCCAAAGCTTTTTCTCGCACTTAATCGAGTTGCGTACACGTATTATCCGCATGTTGTTAGCGGTATTAGGTGTTTTTATCGTATTGACAATTTTCCCTGGCACGGGCGCAGTCTATGATTTCTTGGCGCGACCAATGATTAATACCTTGCCGGAAAATCACACCATGATTGCGACAGGGGTTATTACACCGTTTTTGGTGCCTTTAAAAGTGACTTTGTTGCTGGCCTTTGTGATTGCCTTGCCCGTAGTGCTGTATCAGGCATGGGCGTTTATCGCTCCTGGCCTATATAAGCATGAAAAGCGTCTTGTTCTACCGTTGGTTTTTGCTAGTACCTCATTGTTTTTTATAGGAATGTTGTTTTGCTATTACGTCGTCTTTAATACGGTATTCCAGTTTATTTCGATGGTTGCGCCACAATCTATTACCGTAGCGCCGGATATCGCTGCTTATTTAAGCTTTGTGATGACCATGTTTTTAGCTTTCGGTATGACTTTTCAAGTACCAGTAGCAGTCATCGTGTTGGCTTCTTTTGGGGTAATTACGGTTGAAAAATTAAAGTCAATCCGCGGCTATGTGATAGTAGGTGCTTTTGTTGTTGCCGCGGTTATAACTCCGCCGGACGTAATTAGCCAACTATTAATGGCAATTCCTATTTGTCTTTTGTATGAGTTAGGTATTTTCTTATGCCGTTTTGTTAAGGTAAGAAAATCTACAGCCAAGGAAGAAGATCAAGCGTAAATCAGCTTTGTTCAATGCGAAGAATCGCTCATATTATTCAAATGTCTGCGGTCGTTGCGCTAGGGTTACATTAAATTCCAGCGCACGGCCACCTCTCAAAACTTCCAGCTTAACGACTGTCCCTGGTTTTAAAGCCGCTACTTCATTGAGCATTTGGCGCGTGTTAATGGCTTGTAGGTCATTGATTTTGATAATAATATCACCTACTGCAAGACCAACGGCTGCGGCTGGACTATTTTGCCCGATAGAAGCGATGATGACGCCACGTACTTGTGGCAAGTTAAAGGCCTTTGCTAAATCCGCTGTCACGTCTTGAGGTTCTACACCCAACCACCCACGAGAGACTTTGCCGGTTTCTATAATCTCTTCCATAATTTTAAGCGCGGTACTTGCAGGAGTGGCAAAACCAATGCCTAAAGAGCCGCCGGAATTGGCTTCTGAATAAATCGCTGTGTTAATGCCGATTAAACTGCCGTTGACGTTAATCAGGGCGCCACCGGAGTTACCAGGATTAATTGCCGCATCTGTTTGAATAAAGTTTTCGTAGGTGTTAATGCCTAAGCCCGAGCGATTAAGCGCTGAAATAATACCCATTGTGGTTGTTTGTCCAACTCCAAATGGGTTGCCAATGGCTAAGACTACATCGCCAACGTTGAGGGCTTGGTTAAGGTCAGTTTTGATCGGTTGAAGATTAGGAAAGCTAATCTGTAAAACAGCCAGATCGGTATCGGGATCAGCGCCAATAAATTTGGCAGGGGCGCGCTGTCCATCATAAAGTAAAACTTCAATTGCGTCTGCTGCTTCAACCACATGATAATTGGTTAAGATATAACCTTGCTCAGAAGCGATCACACCTGAGCCTAGGCTGGTCGGATCGCTTAGGCGTTGACGCTCATTTTGTTCTTGGATAAATGGACGTAATGACGGGATGTCGTTGAGATCTCGTAGTGGTGAGTTAATGCGTTTAGTGGTGTAAATATTAACTACCGATGGGGCAGCAAGCTTAACTGCATCAGCATACGATGTAAAGACTGTTGCGGTGGTTGTAATTGGCGCTTGAGGCTTGCTAGAGCCGCTCTGGTTTGGAATAGCGTCGTTTTGGATTTTGACAGTGGCTGTAGGTTGAGACTGGATCTCAATTTGCTGGCCAAGCCAACCGGGCCTGACTGTGCTAATTGTAAAAATCAGCGCCAAAACAATAGTTACAGCTTGTGAGAAAATCAACCAGTAGCGGTACATATATTATTAGGAATCAATCGTGAATAAAATTACAGTCAAAGAACTTATTACTTGGCTCGATCAACAGCTTCAACCAGAATTGTTTCAGGATTATGCGCCTAACGGACTGCAGGTGCAGGGCAAGCCTGAGCTTAAAAAAGTGGTTTTTGGAGTCACAGCAAGTTTGGCCTTTATTGAGCAGGCAATTGAAAAGCAGGCTGACGCTATTATTGTGCATCATGGGTGGTTTTGGAAAAACGAAAACCCCAAAATTGTCAATGCAAAATATGAGCGACTAGCTAAGCTAATCAAGCATGATATTAATCTTATAGCATATCATTTGCCGCTTGATGCTCATCCCCAGTGGGGCAATAATGCCATGTTAGCGCAAGTCTTGGGCTTGTGTGTAAATTGTGTGGATAATAAACCACAGACTTTTGGTAGAGATGATTTGATCTGGCTGGGTAGCGCGCCTGCTGGTGTGATAAATGCGAGACAACTCCTTGAGTTAATTGAGAAAAGCTTAGATCGCAAGCCATTGTTTATTGGTGATCCAGGGCAAAAAGTTGAAAAGGTGGCGTGGTGTACCGGGGGTGCTCAGGGCATGTTTGAAGAGGCGATCTTGGCAGGGGCCGATGCCTATATTACCGGTGAGGCTTCTGAGCCTGTATTTCATTTGGCTCAAGAGTATGGTGTGGCTTATTATGGCGCGGGACATCATGCAACTGAGCGCTATGGGGTGCAAGGACTTATGCAAGAGATTCAAAAACAGTATCCGGCTCTAGAGCTAGAGTACTTGGATATAGATAATCCTGTTTAATTTGCTTTAGCGCAAAAGAAACAAAGCCCGTCCTTGATTTAAAGGCGGGCTTTGTTGTGTAATATCATCAGTAATTAATATTACTCGGGCGTAGTAAATTTGTTCGGCTTGTTTTCTTGCTTTTGTAGTAAATCGCGAATTTCGCGAAGTAAAGCGACGTCAGCTGGATCCTCTGTTGGAGCTGCTTCTTCAAGTTGTTTTTCTGCTTCAAAGCTGGCGCGAGCTTTAGCGATAACTTTGACCAGGAGAAAGACGACAAAGGCTAGCAGGATAAAGTTAATTAGAATGGTGATAAAACTGCCATAGGCAAAGACATTGGCACCTGCCTCAGTAAGCGCCTGGTAAGTTTCGGGACCACTGTATCCCTCAGGTCGTGAGAGTACAAAGTACATATTGGAAAAGTCTGCAGAGCCACCGATGATGAAGCTGATTAATGGCATGATGACATCCTTTACCAAGGAGTCGATGATTTTGCCGAAAGCCGCACCGATAATTACCCCTACGGCGAGGTCAATCATGTTTCCTTTGACTGCGAATTCTTTGAATTCTTGTATAAAATTGGAAGCCTTGCTCATAAAAAGTTCCTTTTATTGGTTGTAACAGAGTTATAAAGTATATAATGAGGGGTTAATTAGTATTGCGTATAGTAATATTTTTACGATTTAAGATTGTTTTTTGTACGATAATAACGACATTTTAGGTCGTTATGCGTTATTTTTTTAGACCTTGGCAGTAATAGGGAATGATATGAGTCAAGAATCTACTTTTTCAAAAGAGGTGGTAGAGTTCGAGCAGGCATCACCGGATGTGTTGCCTGATGATCCGAATCGCCGTTTTTGGTTGGGTACCGCCTGTGCGGTGGGTGGCGTTGCAGGGGTTGCTACGGTAATACCGTTTGTCGCTTCAATGTCACCGTCAGAGCGTGCAAAGGCCGCTGGAGCGCCTGTGCAGGTTGATATTTCGTCGGTAGCTCCGGGGCAGATGATCACTGCTGAGTGGCAGGGCAAGCCGGTATGGATTTTACGCCGTACGCCAGAGATGCTAGCCACTCTTCCTAAGTTAAATGATAGTGTAGCTGATCCTATGTCTCAACGGCCAGGCTTTACGCCAGAATGGGCTCAAAATGAGCATCGTTCAATTAAGCCAGAGTGGATGGTTATGGTCGGCATTTGTACGCACCTAGGCTGTTCTCCATCATCGCGTTTTGCAGCAGGAACCTCTCAGGGTATGGGCTCTGATTGGTTAGGCGGGTACTTATGCCCGTGTCACGGTTCTGTGTTTGACTTTGCTGGACGTGCATTTAAAAACATGCCAGCCCCTGATAACTTACCTGTTCCACCATACTACTTCATCGATGATACAAGCATCTTGATTGGTCTGGATAGTCCGGCTTAATCGCTCGGAAACTTGCAGGGATTTTTAATTTTTAGCTAGTTATAAAAGGAGCCTTACATGGCCGGCGAGAAAGTTGTTGAAACAACAGGTCTTCTTGGTTGGGTTGATAGACGTTTTCCTTTGACTAAAATGGTCAAAGAGCACATGACTGAGTATTATGCCCCTAAGAATTTTAACTTCTGGTATTTTTTTGGTTCATTAGCCATGTTGGTACTGGTCATTCAGATTTTGACCGGTATCTTTATGGTGATGCACTATAAGCCAGATGGCGAATTGGCATTTGCCTCCGTTGAGTACATTATGCGTGAGGTGCCCTTTGGTTGGCTGATTCGTTATATGCACTCTACTGGTGCATCGATGTTCTTTGTCGTAGTGTATTTGCATATGCTACGAGGTATGTTGTACGGCTCATACCGTAAGCCGCGTGAGTTGGTGTGGCTTTTCGGTGTGGCGATTTTCCTCTGTTTAATGGCTGAGGCCTTCTTTGGTTACTTATTGCCATGGGGTCAAATGTCATACTGGGGTTCACAAGTTATTGTTAACTTGTTTGCGGCTATTCCATTTGTAGGTGAGGGTTTGTCTACTTGGATTCGTGGTGACTTTGTGGTGTCTGATGCGACACTTAATCGCTTCTTTGCGTTCCACGTGATTGCAATTCCATTAGTGCTGATCGGTCTGATTGTGGCGCACGTTATTGCTCTGCACGAAGTGGGTTCTAATAACCCGGACGGTATAGACATCAAAGATAAGGTTGACGCCAAAGGTCGTCCGCTTGATGGTATTCCATTCCACCCATATTACACAGTGCATGATATTGTTGGTGTGGCTGGTTTCTTATTGGTGTTTGCGGCAATTATGTTCTTTGCGCCTACCATGGGCGGTTACTTCATTGAGGCCAACAACTTTATTCCTGCTGATCCGTATGTGACACCTGCACACATTGCGCCTGTATGGTACTTTACGCCGTTCTATTCAATGTTGCGTGCGACTACTGACCAGTTTACTTGGGCTTTGGTTGCTTTGTGCGTGATCTTTGCTATCGGTTTGTTCTTTAGCAAAAATACTCGTGGTATTTGGAAGATTATCTGGCCAGTCGTATTGATTGCTTTGGCAATTTCATTGCGTATATTTGATGCGAAGTTCTGGGGTGTAGTTATCATGGGCGGTACGGTTGTTATCCTTGGTTTCTTGCCGTGGTTAGATAAGTCGCCTGTGAGATCGATTCGTTATCGCCCTAGCTGGCACAAGTTGATTTACGCCGTGTTTATGATTAACTTTGTGATTTTGGGTTACATCGGAACTCAACCACCTAGTGACTTACTTAATATTGTTTCTCAGGTAAGTACAATCATTTACTTGCTTTTCTTCTTCTTTATGCCTATTTGGAGTCGTTTGGGTACCTTTAAAGAAGTGCCGGAACGCGTTAATTATAAGCCACACTAAGAGCAAGGGTGAATCATGTTTAAAAAGATATTAAGTGTTTTGGCTCTGACTATTGCTGCGGTTACTTCATCAACAGCCGCTACCTCGGGATATCCTTGGGATGAGGTACCTGTTAAGGTAACTGATAAAGCTGCGTTGCAAAATGGGGCCAAATTATTTGTTAACTACTGTTTGAACTGTCATAGCGCAGATTATATGCGCTATAACAAGCTGATGGATCTCGGTCTGACAGAGGAGCAAATTGAAGAGAATTTGCTGTTCACCGGTGAACGTGTCGGCGATATGATGAATATCGCTTTGACAGCTAAAGATGCTAAGGCATGGATGGGTGTTACTCCTCCGGATCTGTCAGTTATCGCACGTTCTCGCTCTGCTAACCTGGGTCAGCCGGGAGAGGATTACGTTTATACTTATTTACGTACTTTCTATCGTGACCAAAGTAGTGTGTCTGGTTGGAATAACCTCGTTTTTGAAAATGCGGCTATGCCTAATCCATTCTGGAAAGCGCAAGGTCCAGTCGAGGCAATTATTACTCAGATTAAACCGGTAGAAGAAGGCGATAGCATCAAATGGGTAGAAACTGTTACTCGTTTTGATAAAGACGGTTTTGCTACCTTGGAAAGCGAAAAAGAACTAGCTGACTACAAGGGTGGCGAAGATTACTCTGCTGAAATTAAATATTTAGATGAGTCCAAGAGAGAAGCTTTTGATAAAGATATGGCTGACTTGAGCGCCTTTTTAGGCTGGATGGCAGAGCCAGATCAACATTTCCGTAAAGTACTTGGTACTTGGGTGATGATTTTCTTGGCCTTGTTCTTTGTTGTTGCTTGGTTCTTAAGCAAGCAATACTGGAAACATGTAAAATAATTCAGCATGGACAACACCTCCTGCAATTGCAAAGCACTTGCAAGGTACACGAGGTCAGTGTCTTAGGGCACTGACCTTAATTTGTTTAACGGAGACCAATTTATATGATGATTCTTCATTCAGGCACAACTTGCCCATTTTCACAGCGTTGTCGCTTTGTCCTTTATGAAAAGGGTATGGATTTTGAGATCCGTGATATTGACTTGTTCAATATGCCGGAAGATATCTCGGTAATGAACCCTTATGGTAAGGTGCCTATTTTAGAAGAGCGTGATCTGATTCTTTATGAGTCTAATATCATCAATGAATATATCGATGAGCGATTTCCTCATCCGCAATTAATGCCGGCCGAGCCAATTATGCGTGCTCGTACTCG
>LSQX01169028.1_pt1 | contig 22478 bp, 21 predicted proteins | sample 654561 | NCBI WGS metagenome assembly LSQX01 (sample SAMN04489861, study PRJNA283612) | anaerobic digester metagenome | isolation source: 4 biogas reactors fed with cattle manure at either 37C or 55C with and... | place: Denmark: Kongens Lyngby | collected 2014
TGTTGGATCAGGGCAGCAGAGAGGGGAATTATCTGGAGGCTTCCTGTTCGTCCATGTTTGTATATGCTATAGCAAAAGCAATTCGCATGAAGGTTTTGGACGATGGCTATAGTTATATTTGTGAAAAAGGGTATCAGGGGCTTGTCTCGCGGCTGGTACAGGAAGATAAGGAGGGGCTGCTGAACCTGCTGGATACCTGCCAGGTTGCCGGGTTGGGGAACAATCCTTATCGTGACGGATCTTTTGAATACTATATCAGTGAACCGCGCATTGTGAATGATCTGAAGGGCATCGGTGCGTTCATTCAGGCCTGTGCCGAGATGGAAGAGTGAGACGCTGAGAATGTGATATAACACATTTAAACCTATTTGCATCCCTGAGTTATTGGAAACAGAGTGTATGGTTTTATTCCACATCTAAACCTGTTTTGTATTTCTTGATGATGTGAAACAGGGGGTGTTCCAGCCCGTAAGGGTAGCAGGCCGGGAAATACTATGATATAAGGAGAATTGTTTATGCCGTATTCAACTATTTTTAATATAACAGATTACGGAGCGATTCCTAGCGGAGAAACGCTTTGCACCGAAGCTTTCCGTACCGCAATTGAAAAGTGCCGGGAAGCGGGGGGAGGAACAGTTTATGTTCCAGCAGGGAGATTTTTGACCGGGCCCATTCACCTGATCACAAACACAAACCTCCACCTGGATGCCGGGGCCGTTTTGCTGTTCAGTCAGGAGCTGAAGGATTATCCTACCGTCCAGTCACGGTGGGAGGGAGAGGAAAGTGAAGTCTACTCTCCGCTGATTTATGGCAAGGGTGTTCGAAATGTTTCGGTAACCGGTCATGGTTTGCTGGACGGCCAGGGTACACCCTGGTGGAAGGGTCATCGGGAGCGAACCCTGCAATATCCCAGGCCTCGTTTCATCTGCTTCGAAGACAGCGAGAAGGTTTTGATTGATGGGGTGGAAATCATCAACTCACCCGCATGGACCGTCAATCCGGTTCGCTGCAACAATGTAACCATTAACGGCATTACGATTAAAAACCCGACGGATTCACCGAACACCGACGGCATTAATCCCGATTCCTGCAGCAATGTTCACATCTCAAACTGCCATGTGGATGTAGGGGATGATTGCCTGACGCTGAAATCCGGTGTGGAAACCGGCAAATACAGGGTTCCCTGTGAAAATATCACCATCACAAACTGTACGATGGTTCATGGCCATGGCGGCGTTGTAATCGGCAGCGAAATGAGCGGCAGCGTCAGGAATGTGGTTATCTCAAACTGTGTTTTCGAGGGCACCGACAGGGGGATTCGCATAAAATCCAGGCGCGGTCGGGGAGGAGTAGTGGAAGATATCTGTGTGAACAATATCATCATGAAAAAGGTGATGTGCCCATTGGTGATGAATTTGTACTATTTTTGCGGGAAGGGCGGCAAGGACGAAAGAGTGAAAAGCAAGAAGCCTCAGCCGGTGAATGCGGGAACCCCGGCCATTCGAAGAATTCATCTGTCCAATGTAACCGCCAGGGAAGCAGGCGCGTCTGCGGGCTTCTTTTATGGTCTTCCCGAAATGCCGATTGAAGATATCGAACTGCAGAATGTTTCTATTCATATGGCCAGAGATGCAAAGCCGGATGTTCCAGCAATGATGGATGACCTTCAGCCTATGCAGGGCCAGGGAATATTCTGCAGATTCGTAAAAAATGTATCCTTTGGTCATGTGCGGATTACAGGCCATAAGGGAGAAGATTTTACCCTGGAGGACTGCCAGGGTGTACAGTTTATGTGAAAAGCAAAACAAGGGGACGCGAAACATGGGGACGGTTCTTTTGTTTCATTCCAAATGAAACAAAAGAACCGTCCCCATGTTTCGTCCCCATGTTTCGTTTTCACAGGTTTTTCACGTTCAATCCCCGGAAGGAGTTTAAGATGGCCAGGAAGGATACACCCACGTCGGCAAATATGGCCGCCCACATGGAAGTGATCCGAAATGCGCTGAGTACAAGCACCAACCCCTTTACACCTATTGCGAAGACAATATTCTGTGTGGCTGTTTTCAGCGTTTTTTTAGATATCCTGATAGCCGTTACGATTTTAGACGGCTCATCGTTCATAATGACGATATCCGACGCTTCTATCGCAGCATCTGATCCCAGGCCACCCATTGCAATGCCAATATCGGCACGGGCGAGAACAGGGGCATCGTTGATTCCGTCACCCACAAAAGCAAGCTTGCGCTCTGAAGGCTTTTGTGCAAGCAATTCTTCCAGCTTACTGACCTTATCTGTCGGTAAAAGCCCTGTGTAAACTTTGTCGAAGCCAAGCTCTGCGGCTACCTTTTCACCTGCAGCCTGGTTGTCACCGGTTAGCATCACGACTTGCCTGATGCCCGCGGCCTTCAGTTCCCGAATGGCTTGTGCGGAATCATCCTTGATCTCATCCGCAATGACAATATGGCCTGCATAAAGGTTTTCGACAGCCACATGGACAACTGTACCAGCCGGTTGTCCGGAGGGAATGTCGATGGAGAACCTGCTCACCAGTTTGGAGTTGCCAGCCAGAACCCTTTTCCCATCCACGGTTGCATGAACGCCATGGCCTGATATTTCTTCCATGTCGGTAATCCGTTTATCATCCGGAGCCTTTCCATAAGCTCGCTTCAGTGATGCCGAAATGGGATGATTCGAATAGCTTTCAGCCAGAACAGCCAGTTCCAGCAGCATATCCTCCGAGAAACCCGGTTCGGGATGGATCTCCTGCACATTGAACACACCTTTTGTCAGGGTTCCGGTCTTGTCAAAGACCATGATATCGGTTTGCGCCAATGCTTCAAGGTAATTGCCGCCTTTGACCAGGATCCCTTTTCGGGAGGCTCCGCCAATTCCGCCAAAAAAGCTTAGCGGTATCGAAATAACCAGGGCACAGGGGCAGGAAACCACTAGGAATGATAACCCTCGGTATATCCAGTCACGGAAGGTTGCTCCCGGAGCTATAAGAGGCGGTATCACGGCAAGGGCCGCGGCAACACCGACAACAATCGGGGTATAATACCGCGCGAACCTTGTAATAAACTGCTCGGATCTGGACTTCCTGCCGGAGGCGTTTTCAACAAGATCCAAAATCCGGTTTACGGTGGATTCTCCAAATTCCCGTATAACCTCCACAACCAAAACACCATTCATATTTACACATCCGCTTAAAATGTCATTCCCGGCTTCAACCTCACGGGGAACGGATTCTCCTGTTAATGCGGACGTATCCAACAGGGAGGTTCCTTCAAGAACCTTTCCGTCCAACGGAACCCTTTCACCTGCTTTCACGATGATCAGTTCACCAACCTTCACTTCATCGGGATCAACCCGGAGAACTTCCTCACCGCGTCTCACATTGGCATAATCCGGGCGGATGTCCATCAGATCCGTTATGGACCGCCTTGATTTATCTACCGCATAGCTTTGGAACAGCTCACCGGTTTGGTAGAACAGCATTACAGCCACGCCCTCCGGGTGTTCTCCGATGAGAAACGCGCCGATGGAAGCAATGCTCATCAGAAAATTTTCATCAAAAACCTGACCCTTCAATATATTCTTGAGGGCTTGTAATACCAAATCGCCGCCGGTGACAACAAAGCTTGTGATAAAAATGGCAAGCCGTACACCTTCGTTTTCTTCAGGGACGATAAACGCTGCAGCGAACAATACCGCACCTGCAATGATCTGCCAAAGACGTCTTTTCATAACTGTAGCCCTACGCTTTCTTCAATTTCATCGATAAATGCTATGGTGAACAGCGCCGGTGTTATTCTGCCAAAGCTTTTCATAACTGCAACCCTACGCTTTCTTCAATTTTACCTGGGATTCTATGCTTTGAATGGTTTTTTCAGCTTGCCGGATGATCTCCGACATTTTATTTTCGTCTGCTTCGATCACAAGTTTCTGTGTAAGAAAGTTTACAGTTGCTTGTGTAACGCCATCCAGCTTTTTGATGGCGCGTTCCATTTTTGCTGCGCAATTTGAACACTCCAGCCCCTGTAAAATAAATTTATTAGTCATATTCTTTCACTCCTTTGGTTATTTGATGATGAATAAGTTACATGAAAACTTGAACAATCATTCAAGTGTCAAGGTATAAGAATTTATTGTACTTTTCAACTTCAACCATCTTCGCCAGGTCATCAGCTTTCGCCAATGTGAATGAGCCCCTGATCGAATATTTGCCGCACATGCTCATCGTCCAGCGAATAGTAAACGATTTTCCCGTCCTTCCTGCCGCGAACCAGCTTTGCCTGCTTTAAAACCCTGAGCTGATGGGAGATAGCCGATTGTGTCATATTCAACAGAACGGCAATATCGCACACACACATTTCAGATGCATCCAAAGCCCAAAGGATTTTTATCCGGGTTGAATCCCCGAAAACCTTGAAAAGTTCGGCCAGCTCATAGAGGCTTTCTTCCTGCGGCATCTGGCTTCTAACCTGGTTCACGACTTCCTGGTGAATGACATCACAATCACATTTTTCAATTTGCTCGTATTTCCAGACCATCCTTTAGCGATCTCCCTTCACAGTTTTACATAAGCATTTCAACTTTGCCCATATTTCCAGGTCTCTTTTTAGCAACTTCTTTTCCCAGTTACACATAAGCATTTCAACTCTGCTCGTATTTCCAGGTTACCTTTTAGCAACAACGCTTCCAAGTTACACATAAGCATTTCAACTCTGCTCGTATTTCCAGGTTACCTTTTAGCAACAACGCTTCCAAGTTACAGATAAGCATTTCGACTCTGCTCATATTTCCAGGTCTCTTTTTAGCAACTTCTCTTCCAGGTTACACATAAGCATTTCATTCTGTATTTCCAAGCCACTGTGAAGTGTTCGTTTCACATATGAACATATGAACAACAATTCAAGTGACATTTTTATTTTACTCCCACCAGCTTGAACTGTCAACAGAAAAATCTAAAAATGTTTTGTGAGATATCTCAGTAAAACGAACAAAAACTTTCTTAGTCACCCCAATCTATATTATTTGAACAAACAGACAGGTAACCTTTCAACGACAATAAGTTTCACCTTGACAGAATGGGATTTCAGATATAATATCAATATATACCCTACCCCATGGGGGGAGGGGTAATGACTTGAGGGAATTAGTTATAGAAAATGTTATACAGGGGAGGAGTAACCTTGGAAAATGCGGACAGAAAGAAGGTCATGAATCTTTTAAAAACGTCAAAGGGGCAAATTGAGGGGATCATCAGGATGCTGGAGGAAGACAGGTACTGTGTGGATGTATCCAAGCAGATTCTTTCGGTTCAGGCGTTATTGAAAAAAGCAAACCTGAAGATTATTGATCAGCACATCAAGCGTTGTGTGAAGCAAGCCTTTACAGAGGGGCACGGAGACGAAAAGGTTGATGAAATCATAGAGCTGATCGACAAGTATGCCAAGTGATGAAATGATGAGTGGTTGAATGCAGCTGTGCATCAGAATGGAAGATTATTATGGAACGCCGTTTACCACTGCATTAAAAAATAAAAGCAGCAGAAACTGACAGAAGGGAGGGCTGAATCATGAAGAAAGAAATACTTGCTGTAACCGGGATGACCTGTGCATCCTGTGCGAAAGCAGTTGAACGATATGCTGGAAAAGTGGAAGGCGTAAGATCTGCCAATGTGAATATTGCGACTGAAAAGCTGATTGTTGAGTTTGATGAAGATAAGGTCGAGCTTTCAGACATCATTGCTGCAATACGCAAAGCAGGTTATGATGTGCTGCCGTCGGGAGAGAAGAAAACACGCGAGGTTTATATCCCCATTTCCGGAATAACATGCGCATCCTGTGCGAATGCGGTTGAAAAGGCTGTTAAGAAGCTGGGAGTGCTGGAGGCCAGCGTAAACTTCGCCAGTGAAAAAGCGAAGGTGGTTTATGATCCGGACAAAACCAGAATTTCTGAAATAAAACAAGCTATTGCGAAGGCCGGATACACAGCCCTGGAAATTGAAACCGGAGAGCAGGCAGACATTGAAAAGCAAAGACATGAGAAGGAAATCAAGACCCTGTGGAAAGGGTTTCTGATTGCAGCCATATTCACGCTACCATTGTTCTACATCTCTATGGGCCATATGCTGCATTTTCCGATACCACAGTTCATCATGCCTGAGGTGCATCCGTTGAACTTCGCTCTTGTGCAGTTTATCCTCGTAACCCCGGTGATGATTGCGGGCTATAAATTCTACACCGTTGGTTTTTCAAGGCTTATCCGCCGCGAACCCAATATGGACTCGCTGATAGCAATCGGAACCGGCGCGGCTTTCATTTATGGGATATACGCCATTATTCAGATCATCAACGGAAATCATGAATATGCGCATGAACTGTATTTTGAGTCCGCCGGGGTGATCATTACACTGATCATGCTCGGTAAATATCTTGAATCCGTTACAAAGGGAAAAACCTCAGAAGCCATCAAAAAGCTGATGGGCCTTTCACCGAAGACGGCAACGGTGATTCATGACGGTCAGGAGCTCACAATCCCAATCGATGAAGTGGAGGTTGGAGACATCCTGCTGGTGAAGCCGGGAGAAAAAATTCCGGTAGACGGAGAAGTTGTGGAAGGCAGAACATCAGTGGATGAGTCAATGCTTACCGGTGAAAGCATTCCTGTGGAAAAAAACAAAGGCAGCAAGGTGGTCGGCGCCAGCATCAACAAGAACGGAACCATACAATTCAGGGTCACAAAAGTAGGGAAAGACACGGCACTGGCACAGATCATCAAGCTTGTGGAAGATGCCCAGGGCTCGAAAGCCCCTATCGCAAAGATGGCCGATATCATTGCCGGGTATTTCGTTCCGGTGGTCATCGTCATCGCAATCCTTGCCGCCGCAGCATGGTATATATCGGGAATGTCCATAACCTTTTCACTGACGATCTTCATCGCCGTTCTGGTAATCGCATGCCCTTGCGCGCTGGGGTTGGCAACACCTACGGCAATCATGGTGGGGACCGGGAAAGGTGCGGAATACGGGGTATTGATTAAAGGAGGAGAAGCACTGGAAACGGCTCATAAAATTAACACCATTGTGCTTGACAAGACAGGAACGATAACGGAGGGGAAACCTGTGGTTACTGACATTATTACAACCCCCGGCATCAGTGAAACAGAACTCCTGCAGCTTTCAGCCTCTGCAGAAAAAGCATCAGAGCATCCTTTAGGTGAAGCTGTTGTAAACCGGGCAAGTGAGAAAAACCTGAAACTGCTTCCCGTTGAGAGCTTTGAAGCTATCCCCGGACACGGGATTTCCGCAGTGATCAAGGGTCGCAAAATGATTTTGGGGAATAAGAAGCTGATGGATGACCAAAACATCGCAATAACGCTGCCCGAAACTCCGGATAGGCTGGCAGGAGAGGGCAAGACACCCATGTTTATTGGCATTGACGGCAACCTGGCAGGAATCATTGCAGTAGCGGATATCATGAAGCCCAGCAGCAAAAGAGCCGTGGAACTGCTGCACAGAATGGGTATTGAAGTTGTGATGATTACGGGTGACAATAAAGGAACCGCTGAAGCCATTGCCAGAGAAGTGGGGATCGACAGAGTGCTGGCCGAGGTTCTGCCTCAGGATAAGGCCAATGAAATCAAAAAGCTACAGGCGGAAGGCAGAAAGACCGCAATGGTGGGAGACGGTATCAATGATGCGCCGGCACTGGCTCAGGGCGATGTTGGCATAGCGATTGGATCTGGTACCGATGTGGCGATGGAATCGGCGGATATCGTTTTAATGAGAAGCGATCTGATGGATGTTCCAACAGCGATTCAGCTGAGCAAGAGGACAATTCGAAATATTAAACAGAACCTGTTTTGGGCTTTTGCCTATAATACAGCCGCGATACCGATCGCAGCCGGGTTATTGTATCTGCTCGGCGGGCCGCTGTTGAATCCCATGATTGCCGCCGGCGCGATGGCTTTTAGTTCAGTGTCGGTGTTGACAAATGCATTAAGATTGAGACGGTTTAAACCACTTCAATAAAAACAGGAGGATGATATTATGTCGAAGAAAATTTACATTGAAGGTATGAGCTGCGATCACTGTGTAAAACATGTAACAAATGCATTAATTGAGATGGAAGGCGAAAAGATGTGAAGGTAGACCTGAAAGGTAAGGTTGCAGTGGTGGAACTGACCGGCAGCGTTGATGACGGCAAATTGAAAAAAGCCGTGGAAGAGGCCGGGTATGATGTTGTAAAAATTGTAGATTGACAGATTGAAGAACAATATGAAGTTGAATTAAGTGGTCTTGAACCCATTAAAACTCATGTTTCATGATTTGAATTCCTGTGTTAAAATATATCGGGGCAGCGATTTCCAGATCCCCTGGTGATTTTTTATCTCAGGAATAGAAATTCGTTTTAATGGACCAATCTCGTAATCAGAGGGTGTGCATATCACCTGTAATTAATCATCTTTTTGGGGGGCAAAATGAGTTTTAATATTGTATTGAACCAGGTGCTTATCCTTTTTATCATACTGATTATTGGCTTTGTGGCAGGCAAGACAGGCATTATTGCCGGAGGCGCATCGAAGAAGCTGTCAGAGCTTTTGTTATATATCACAAGCCCTATGCTGGTGTTGGGCTCCTTTTTCTTTGAGTATTCCGCTGAGAAAATGAGGAATGCCTTGCTGGTTCTTTTATATGGCTCGGGCTTGTTTTTGTTCAGTATATTGATTTCAGCCGTTTTGTTCAAGAATTATGACAGCAAGGTGAAGCCCATTCTTCGTTTTACTGCCGTTTTTTCCAATTGTGGATTTATGGGGCTTCCGATGATGAAAGCACTGTTTGGAGATGATGGGGTTTTTCTGGGCTCATTTTATGTCGGAGCCTTTAATTTCTTTGTCTGGACCTTTGGTTTGGCTATGTTCAGTGACATCAAAGAGCATGGTGGTATGCGGAATTCGCTGAAGAAGGCGCTACTGAACCCAGCGTTGATTGCGGTTTACTTAGGCGTTATTATTTTCATACTACAGATTCCTGTACCGGATGTGATCCGCCAGGCGGTAAATTATGTGGGGGACATGACGCTGCCCCTGTCGATGCTGATCATCGGGGCTTTGATCAGTACAGCGAGGTTTAGCACATTATTTAATGACCTGAAGGTATATTATGCCTCGGCGGTCAGGCTGATTCTGCTTCCGCTTGCTGCATTCGGTATACTTAGCCTTATCGGGGCGCCCAAAATGGTAACTTCGATAGTCGTGACGGCAGCAGCTATGCCGATTGCCGCTAATACCACCATATTCGCGGAAATGTTTGACAAAGATTCAGTATTCGCTTCGAAAGCGGTAGTTCTGTCAACAATTTTATCAATAATAACCGCGCCACTAATCATTTCACTTATAGGCTAAAAGTACGCAGGGAGCCGACTGGTGGTCTCCTGTAAAGGCTAAAAGATGCAGAGCACCCAATAGATAATATCACTAACAGGGTGAAAAGTCAGCAGTGAAGCATCTTTATGATGCCGTTGTTTTCAAACCCAACAGCCCAGCTGCATTATCATAGAGAATGGATTTCTTTTCAGCATCAGTTAACCCCAGTGCCAGAAACTTGTTCAGCTCTTCCTGATGGTTCCACATGGGAAAATCTGTACCAAAAAGGATCTTATCAGCGCCATGCCGGCGAATGATCTCGACTGCTTTTTCACCGCTCAGATAGGTCAGCGAGCTTGAGGTATCCATAAAGAGGTTCCTGCCGACAAGATGTGTTATGGATTGATCCCACATCTGATAACCACCCAGATGCGCAGTAATGACCACCAGCTTCGGAAACCGGTCAAGAATGCGGGCAAGCCGCGAAGGGCTGGAGGAATCCTTATTTTTATCTCCCATATGTATTAACATCGGAAGCTTTCCTTCGATTGCGGCATAAACCGGCAGCATGGATTCGTCATCGATAAAGAATTGCTGAAACTCCGGGTGCAGCTTAATACCGCGAAGACCAAGAGCGATGATTCGCTGCACTTCGGAATCAATCTCTTCCAGCCCCGGATGCAGTGTTCCAAACCCGATCATGCTGGGATAATTGCTGATAACGCCAGCGATATAGTCATTAATTGCTTTAACCTGCCCCGCATGGGTTGCGGAAGAATGAACCACATAACGTTCCGCGTTGATTTTACTGATGCTTTCCAGCAGAGCCTCTACCGTTCCTTGGCCAAGCATGCTGATACCATAATAATGGCCGATGTTTTCTACGGCTTTTTGCGCAATATTGTCGGGGAAAATGTGGTTGTGAAAATCGATGATTTTATATTCTCTGCACATGATGAAACCTGACTTCCATTTCCAGACCAAAATATTCTTGTTTTAGAGCGATATGTAAATATATTACAATGATACTCTACAATATAGTTTACCACGGATTATGTGCCCCGGCAACAGGCTGATGGGCAAAGAATTGGACTGGAAAAGAAGACTGGAAGGGGAAAGAAACAGGGACTGGAGCGGGTACAGGAAAGGATCTGGAAAAGGCCTTAAACAGGCCTGGAACGGGACGGGAAGGGGGAATGGAGTGAGCCTGGAACTGGCAGTTCGCTTGGTCAGGGAATAAGACCTCGGTGCTTGATCGAATTATGCCAAGGAACCTGGGCCCTGCCCTCTGGTCAATTTGAACCAAGGAACCTGTGCCCCTGCCCTCTGGTGTCCCTCCTGCTTAATGCAGGTGAGATAGCAGCCGTGATAACAATACCCACTATGAATTGAAACAGGTTCATCGGAACGCTGAAAGCAGGTGAAACCGGGTTGCCATAAATCAATACTTCTGCAAGATAGTATCCAATAATCATGCATGCTCCGGCACTCATCATGCCCAAAACCATCTTCGGACTGAAACCTGCACTGCTTTGCTTTTTTATCAGCCAAACCAGTAAAAGAAAAACGATCATTAAAAAGATCAGAATTGCTGCCGACAGCTTCCATTGTATACCGGCCGCCTTTTGTACGATATTCTCAGCCGTATCGTCCATAGCCTGCGCAAGGCCTTCTGCCGAGAATTTAACAGCGTTGATCAGGGCGTTTTTTATTGTGATGAAAAACGCAGTCCATATCACTACTGTGGCCCCTGCAGAGATATAGGCTTGCTTTTTAGTCTTCTGACGGCTGATAAGCCCTAGCAGCATGGCCATAGAGGACTTGATCAGCAGGGTGGGAAGAGCCCATTGGGCAAATCCCCCAAGAATATCGGCAGCCATGGAGCCGACCCCTGCGGCAAAAGCACCATAAAAGGGACCCAGAATGATAGCCGACAGGAATACAAAACCGTCACCCAAATGTATATACCCGTTTATGATAGGGATTTTTAAGCTCGTTGCCAGTATTACAAGAGCCGTCATCAGACCGGTTAGAACAGTTTTATTTACTTGAATACTGCGCTTTTCCATGCTCCATCCTCCTGCCCGCTGAAAATTGCCTGGGTAGTTTGCTTCGGTGTTGTAATTCCTACCCGGTATGATAGAATATACCATACAACTGACCATTGTAAAAGTGACAGTTTTGATTAAATTAGAGGGGACAGTTTTATGCTTTTTGAGTCTGCATGGTTCGCGGAATGTGAAAAAAGGGACAAACCGAAATATGTGGTGTTGTACTGCGTGATCCGGTCTGAAATTGAAAAAGGAAATATCTCTGAGAATCAGTTGCTTCCTTCAATCCGCGAGGTTTCAAGGCAACTGGGCATCAGCTCCACTACCGCGGAGAATGCCTATAACCAGCTGATGGTGGAGGGTTATATTTATAGCATCCCGCAAAAAGGCTATTTTGCGGCACGGCTTGACAAGGGCTTTTTCAGCAGAAGTTCATCTGTTCGTGAGGCCAGAACAGTTTCACCCAAAGAAGTGAACAGCCGCTATATGGACACCGGTATTTTCAACTTTACCGAATGGAGAAAAATCTATACACAGGTTTTGGATGATTACAGGCACAGGCTTCTTTTGGAAGGTGATCCTCAGGGAGAGCATGAACTGCGGGAAGCCTTGTCGGATTATGTTTACCGTGCCCGGGGTGTTCGGTGCGATCCGGAGCAAATCATCATCGGTTCCGGTGTCCAAACGCTTCTATCAATTTATTGTGATGTTACCGATGATCTGCTGCTTGCGAAAGTAGCCTTTGAAGAGCCGGGTTTTGTAGATGTAAGGCCTGTCTTTCAAAAGCGTGGTTATTCCTTGCATCCCATTCCACTGGATAAGGATGGGATCAAGGTGGGCAGCCTATTTCAAGCCGGAGCGACTACCTGCTATACCAGCCCGTCACATCAGTATCCCACCGGCCTTGTAATGCCGGTTCAAAAGAGAATGGAGCTGCTGAGATGGGCTGAACAAACCGGCGGATACATTCTTGAAGATGATTATGACAGCGAGCTTCGCTTTTCAGGCAGGCCGGTTCCATCTCTGTTCAGCATGGACAATGAGGGTCATGTGATCTACCTGGGCTCTTTTTCCACGTTGATGGCACCTTCACTGAGAATCAGTTATATGATCCTGCCCGGGATACTCTCAAAAGCGTACAGGGAGAACAAACACAATTATCGATCCACCGTATCCTCCGCTGAGCAGCTTGCTTTGGCAAGCTATATAGTAAATGGCCAATTTGAACGACATCTGCGAAGGTTACGGAAGAAATGCTCTGCAAGGATGAAAGCGTTTATCGCGGCGACGAATCATCACAGGAAGGATATTAATATCTATCCTACCGACACGGGTACCTTTGTTCTGCTCGAAGCGCGTAATCAGCAGATATTTGAAGCCATCAGGAAGAACTCAATCCTGATGAGGCTTGGGTTACGTGAAGTCTGGGAAGGTTATTTTGCGTTTGAGTATGCAAATATTCAGGAAGAAAAATTTCCCGGACTGCTTAAAGAAATGATACAGATATGTTAAGGGGTATGGTTTTTTGTCCAAACATCATATTTCCGATATTTGCACTAAGAATAACTTTTTGATATGATAAATAGAGATGCATTTTAATATTGCTTATTCTTTGCATTCAAACATGTCGTTTTTAGTCTGAACTCAAATAACTTTATGTTCTCACACATGAAACGTTGCGTGTCAACTGTGCAACAGCCTGTAGAGCTTTACTGAAATTACCCCCAAATGATCAACTTGCCGGCAGAACCGGTTAAGGTGTATAGCTTGTACACTCCATAAAAGATGAAAGTGAGGTTGGAAGATGAACTATTCTAAAGACATAGTCCTGAACGATCGTTTCGAGCAGCTTAAAAGCGAGATAACCGACTACGAAAGCGTCAAAGCCAAAATCATGACGGGCGTTGAGGACTATGAGCGAATCAGGTATCAGAAGAAAAAAATATTACAGTACCTGAACGCAACCGAACAGGATTATCAGGATTATCATTGGCAGATGAAGAACCGTTTTACAGATTCGGCGGGGTTATCGAGCCTGATTGATCTTCCGGAACAAGAGGTGGAACATATCAACGAAGTGGCCGCAAATTACCGGTTTGCTATATCTCCGTACTATCTGTCGGTCATAGAGCCCGGAAACCCCGATTGCCCCATTAAAAAACAATCCATTCCAGCCCATATCGAACTGAATGATATGGGGGAATTAGACCCGATGGATGAAAAGGGGCATGCCATCCATGAAGTAATTACGCGCAGATATCCCGACAGGCTCATCATTAAAATTACAAATGTATGCGGCATGTTCTGCAGGTTTTGCCAACGCCGGCGTTTGATAGGGGAAACCGACGTGGTTGTTCCTCGTCAGAAAATTCAAAGGGCCATTGATTACATTCGGGAGAACAAGGAAATCAGGGACGTGTTGATCACTGGCGGTGATCCATTCATGGCATCCGACGAACTATTGAACTGGATGCTTGCGGAGCTTCGTCAGATTCCTCATGTTGAGATCATACGCCTTGGCACGCGAACTCCGGTTACACTGCCTCAAAGGATAACCAACAGCCTGGTCAGTGTTCTGAAAAAGTATCATCCTATTTATGTGAATACCCATTTCAATCATCCCCGAGAAATTACCCCAGAGGCAAAGCAAGCCTGTGAAATGCTGGCTGATGCTGGCATTCCACTGGGCAACCAGATGGTGCTGCTAAACGGCGTGAACAATGATAAATTTCTGGTACGCAGGCTAAACCAGAAATTGTTAACGATCCGGGTGAAACCCTATTACATTTTCCATCCGAAAACTGTGAAGGGCACCAGCCATTTCTGGGCGAAAATTGAAGAGGGCCTGGAGATTATGGAAAGCCTTCGTGGCAGAACCTCCGGCATGGCCATTCCCACTTACATCATCAACGGCCCGAAGGGAATGGGGAAAACGCCGATCCTGCCAAACTACCTGATGTATTTGGGCAAAGACATGGCTGCCTTCCGGAACTGGCAGGGTGAATACTTCGAAGTGAAGAATTATGAAATGGATTTGAGCAATAACCCGTAATCCTTTGCACGAATTTACATATAAATATATCATCTACAGTTTGTTCAGGGGCGGGCAGAGAGTCCGCCCCTGAAGCTTGTCTCTCCAATAAAATTACAAATGGTTTTTTGTAGTTCATGATTATACTTATCATCTCGGACTTAAGTCCCTGTTAAGAAAAATCACTTTTCATTATTGAGTTTATCGTTCAAGCAGTCTTTCAGTTTGGTTCGCTAAACAAAACAGAGAAAACATCCCATTACCTATTGGAACATTTCAGGTATGGTAATTCTTTTAGTCGGGTGCCTGCAGGCCGATTACTGATATGTTTATAATAGGTTGATACGGGAATACTGTCCTTATTAACGGGAGAGAAAATGATGGAGAGAATAGAAGTCAGGCAGCTTTTTAAAAACATATCAGATTATACAGGGAACCAACTGGTTGTTTGTGGATGGGTTCGCACCCTTCGTGTTTCAAAGTCCTTCGGCTTTATCGAGCTGAACGATGGCTCGTGCTTTCAAAATCTCCAAGTGGTTTTCGAAGATAGCCTGCCCAACTTTGGTGAAATCTCCAGGTTGAGTGTGGGAAGCAGCCTGCGGATTCAGGGAAATGTGGTTTTAACCCCGGAAGCAAAGCAGCCCTTTGAGATCAAGGCCACATCCATCGGTGTAGAGGGAACCTCCACACCGGATTTCCCCCTGCAAAGGAAGAGGCATACCTTTGAATATTTAAGAACCATTGCCCATCTGCGGCCAAGAACCAATACCTTTTCAGCGGTATTCAGGGTGCGATCGGTACTGGCCTATGCCATCCACAAATTCTTTCAGGACAATGGCTTTGTATATGTGCATACACCCATCATCACCGGCAGCGATTGTGAAGGTGCCGGTGAAATGTTCCGCGTCACCACGCTGGATATGGACAATCTGCCCAGAACCACGATGGGCCAGGTTGACTTTTCAAATGATTTCTTTGGTAAGCAAACGAACCTGACCGTAAGCGGCCAGCTGGCCGGTGAAACCTATGCCATGGCGTTTGGGAAAATATACACCTTCGGGCCCACCTTCCGCGCAGAAAACAGTAATACAGCACGCCATGCCGCCGAGTTCTGGATGATCGAACCGGAAATCGCCTTTGCCGATCTGGACGATGACATGAAGATGGCCGAAGACATGCTGAAATATGTCATTCAGGATGTGATGCAAAACGTCGAAGCCGACATGAACTTCTTCAATCAGTTCGTCGACAAAGACCTGTTTGAACGGCTAAACCACGTAAAAAACTCAAGCTTTGAGCATATTACCTATACCGAGGCCATCAAACAACTTGAAAAGGTGGCTCATGAATTCCAGTACCCCGTGTACTGGGGTTGTGATCTCCAGACCGAGCACGAACGATATTTGACTGAAAAATTCTTCAAGAAACCGGTTTTTGTGACGGATTACCCAAAAGATATCAAGGCCTTCTACATGCGGTTGAACGATGATGAAAAAACCGTTGCAGCAATGGATTTACTGGTGCCGGGTGTGGGCGAGCTCATCGGCGGAAGCCAGCGTGAGGAACGGTATGATGTTCTGGTGAAGAGAATTCAGGAAATGGGTCTTTCCATGGAAGATTACTGGTGGTATCTGGAGCTGCGTAAGTACGGCGGAACGAAGCATGCAGGCTTTGGTTTGGGATTTGAAAGGGCTTTGATGTATATCACGGGAATGCAGAATATCCGTGATGTCATTCCTTATCCCCGCACGGTCAACCATGCGGAATTCTAATGGAACAGAATGTTTTTGCGATGATGTTTAAAATTTTAAGTCGTTCGTTTTTTCATTGGCTCCCATTCGTTTGAAACTGGGCCCGCAACATTTGTTTTCAGCGGAGAAGTTGAGATTTGACTGGTTATAACTTCATTGAAGATAAAAACTAAAAAACAACAAGTTATTATGAATTAAAAAACAATAGTCATGAGCAAAGACACACTTATACAATATCCATCCAAGCATTTTGAGCGATAAGAGCCCAAATAGTTTGTTCTAATTTCCCATAAACCTTCTTATCAAAACATCCCTCGCATTAGTTTCCAAAGAGTCATTCAATGGCTGTAAAGAGACAAAATCCGGGTACTTCCGTTTCAATGCCAGGGTGATGAGCTCATCGGTCAGGCCGGGGTTTTTTGGCAAAAGGCTGCCATGCGAATAGGAGCAAAAAACATTTTTATACCGGGCGCCTTCATAACCATCCTCACCATTGTTACCAAACCCGCGGATCACTTTTCCCAGAGGGGTTACGCCCTCGCCCAGCCAAGTTATGCCGGAATGGTTTTCAAAGCCGACCACATAGCCTGAAGGCTGCTGTTTCAAACCTTCCACAGAAAAAATCAGGTTTCCGGTCAGGCGTTTTTCGCCTCCGATGGTCCAATGGTTCATGGCCCCAAGGCATTGGATTTCCCTGCCATTACTTTGCCTGACATACTGCCCCATCAGCTGATAACCGCCGCAAATGCACAGGAAAACCTTACCGTCCTCTACCGCTGAAAGGATATTCTCCTTTTTAAGTCCAAGCAGATCATCATGAAGAATATCCTGCTCATAATCCTGACCGCCGCCCATGAAAACGATGTCATATTCATCGGAAAGAAAAGGGTCGCCAAGAGATGCCGGTACGATGGATACTTCAATGCCGCGCCATTCCATGCGTTTTTTCAGGGCTTGGATATTTCCGTAATCGCCATAAAGATTCAATAAATCCGGATACAAATGGCAAATGGTGATCTGGTACATAAAAAATCCTTTCAACGGTCATTACTGCCAGATGTTCTTCAGATGATACCGTTTTTTCAATATCTTCCGTATATCCAGCATGGCGGTGTAGGTGGGCAGAATATAAAGCGTCTGCCCGGCCTCTAACATCTCCAGTGCCTTGTCAAGCAACGTTCCATAGTCTTTTTCCAGGGTGATTTGATCGGTAAAGACTCCTGCATACTTCAGCCGTACAGCCATATCCTCTGCCCGGATTCCAGAAACAAAAAACCGGGTCACCTTGTTTTGGATTTCTGCCAGGGCCTCAAAGTGAACATCCCACAGCCAGGAGATATCTGTGCCGTCAGCCAGTTGATCGTTGATCGACAAAGAGATCACAGCCGGATTCTCCACCGTTAGTAAAAAGTTAATTACCTGATTGAAACCGGTTGGGTTTTTGATCAAGATCACCTGAATGTTTTTTTCTCCCAAAGAGATGGACTCCATCCGACCAAACCCGCTTTCAAAACGTGAAAGCGCATGAATGGTTTTCTCATGTGAAAACCCCAGCAACTCAGCAAAGGAAACTGCCGCAAGGGCGTTATAAATGTTGTACAAACCAGGCAAATTGATCTGTGCGGTAAAAGCTCCGGACTGTGTATTGAAAAGCACTTTTGAAAATTCACCCGACAGGGAAAAGATCTTATCAACCTGGATCAACGCTTCAGGACGGCTGTACCCGCATTCCGGGCACTCAAAATGTCCAAGGTGCCCGTAGGTACGGAAGCGGTAGACGTATTTGGCCTTGCAAACCATGCAATAGGATGCGTCATGGTTATCGGACGACGCACCTTCATCAGGGAGCTGCAGTTCATTCATTCCGTAGTAAATGACTGGATTTGGAACATCCTTGCCTAATGAAGCACAAAGTGAATCATCGGCATTGAGTACCAGGGTTGTATCGGGAAGCCTGGAAATACCTTCCCGGACGGCATTTAAGGTGCTGTACAGCTCACCGAAACGATCCAGCTGATCCCGAAAGAAATTGGTAACGACCAGCACTGCGGGCTTCATATATTTGGATGAGAGCCTGAACGCAGCTTCATCTACTTCAAGAAGCGCTGTTTGAGAACGGGGCCTGGCATTCATTCCTACATCCGATATCAATACGGTGGCAAGGCCGCTAAGCAGATTGGCACCGGATTTGTTGGCTACATGTGCGATGCGGTTTTCCTTCAGAACCTGTTCTATCATTCTGGCGGTGGTGGTTTTTCCGTTGGTGCCAGTAACCATGACGATTCTATATTTTGCCGAAAGCACCGTAAGGATATTCGGGGAGATGATCATAGCCAGCTTTCCCGGAAGGCTTGTACCCCCGGAACCTGCCAGACGAAGCATAAAAATAGTTCCTTTTGCTATGAAAAGCGCAATTGATAACCTGATACGGTGGATAATGTTTTTCATCAATAACTCCTTCAACAAGGAAAAGCTGCCACGTTTCCGGAATGAAAAAATTCACCCTGGAGGGAAAACCAGCAATAAGTCTTCCCAGTAAACAGCAAGTTTACACAATGGGTGATTGAAAACTATTAGCCTGCATCTGGTTTTGTTTTCAACAGTACAAATTCCCGCATAACCTTCCGGTATTTGATAGCAGTATTTATCTTGTTATACAGCAAGCCTTTGCTGATTTGGTTCAGCGGTTTGGGAATATAATCAAATATTTCGAATTCATCAAACTGTTTTAAGGCTTCCTCCTCATGTTCACGACCGGATTCGGTCGTCACGATAACAGGAATAATGCCATAATAAGGGGTTTTGGAATATTGCTTCATGAACTCATACCCGTCCATCACGGGCATGGAAGTATCGAGCAGGATCAGATCGATATTGCGTCCTTCAAGGAAATCCAGAGCTTCCCGGCCGTTTAAGGCGGATACGATATTATGCCTTTCATGATACAGGTAATTACGCAGGACTGCATTGTCAAAAGTATTATCATCGACTACAAGAATGGTGTTTATCATGATTTATTCTCCTTGGGGCATAGAATTTCGGATAGTGGCGGAAACATTTCTATAAAAGTTATGGAAATCAAAACAATTTTATTATACAATAATCATGCATAGTGTACAATACACCTTTATTCGTAATGGTTTCATTTTAGATAACTATTATCAAAAATGTTTTACAAGGCGTGCTATAAATTTTTACAAGGGTTTGACAGAAGAGAGTTCAACAAAAAAGGGGGTTAAATATTGGACGCCACAGAGAAAGACCTGGTGGAATTATCTGCCGGGGGAGATATTAAAGCTTTCGAGATATTAATCCAGACGCATCAGAAAAAAGTGTACAACATAGCTCTTCGTATGACAAAAAACCATGAGGATGCGCAAGAGCTTGCTCAGGACACGCTTGTACGGGCGTTTACTGCCATAAAAAAATTTCGTGGCGAGGCTAGTTTTTCTACATGGCTATATCGAATCGCGATGAATGTCTGCACTGACTTTTTAAGAAAAAAAAATAAAGCAGTAGTCATCTCCATGGAACAGGGCGCTGTTGGCAGCGAAAACGAGCATCCCATACAGCTTCCCGAGGAAGGACCGGGACCAGATGAACAATCTGAAAAACTGCAGCTGAAGCAGCTGATCAGATCGGCCATGGACTCGTTGTCTGCTGAGCATCGCCAGGTTTTAGTCTTAAGGGACTTAATGGATTTATCGTATAAAGATATCGCAGATTCATTGGATGTCAGCGAGGGAACAATAAAATCAAGAATTAATCGTGCAAGAGAAAGTTTAAGGCAGGTAATCCTAAAAAAGCCGGAACTTTTTCAGGATTATGTCGTCAAAATGAATAGAAAGGGGGGGGATTCATGAACAGTTGTGATTTGTGTTTGGAAAACCTGTCTGCTTACCTGGACGGAGAGTTGTCTGACGCCGATAAACAAGCTTTTGAACAACATATTCAAGCATGTGAAACTTGTGCCGAAGAATTAGCTGTGATGAAGCTTATTCTATCATCTGCAAGTGATTTGGAAGAAGAACTGCCGGAAGGGTTCGAAGCCTCCCTGCATAAACGTCTTGAAGCGGCAAAGGAAGAAGCTGCGACTAAAAGGAAGCAATTGGTTAAAATTCGTTTATTCTCTCAAATAGCGGCGGGTTTTATTCTTGTGGTTGCATTGGGGTTGGTCGTTCGTTCCGGGCTGTTCTCACAAAAGGACAGCAATTCAACCGGGCAGGCACCAACGGCTCCAATGGCAACAGCAGGCGATAACCCGGCGGCACAATCAAAGACAGTGGAAGCGGCGCCTGCGGATACACAGGGAACCAACGCAGGTACCCAGATAGAAATAACGATGGCAGAATCTGTGAAAACTCCTGATACCGAGAAAAACCTTGGTTTAATGACAGATACGGGGCCGTTGCAAGCACAAGAGAAAGTTGTTGTGGTTCCAGATACCATGTTTTCTATGGCAGCCACAAGAAGCATGAACCGGCTTGATGGGTTCGATACCTGGATCAGAATACAGACAGCCGACATTGAGAAAGCACTGGATTCTATTGCGGCTATCGAGAAGAAACTGGATAATGGAGCGAACGTTAATCGGGACAGTTTGGAGAACGCAAGGCAAAAGTATGCCGAGGCAACCGAGCTACCCATTGAAGTGAAGCTATACTATTCCAATGACGAGCTTTGGCAGCAGTTTCTGGGCGAAATGCAGGGAGTGTTTCCAGATATGATTCTTGAGTCTGTAGAGGCAAAAGAAGAGCTCGAGTATATACGGGTTGTGCTGCAGAAGGTGAACTAGACGGATAAACAAGGCAGATATCAGGCATTGAAAAACTCCTCCCACACCGGGAGGAGTTTTTTTGACGAGGCTATAAGTTGTTCAACACATCGATTTCTTTCTGTAATAAGTTATATGTCCAATTCATATGTTCTTTGGTATATTTCCGGTAATAGCTTTCGACAACCATCACTAAATCAAGATAAATATTGTATAGTACTCTTCTGCATTTCCCTTCCTTCGTATCGATAAGAGACGGTCCATAACCTTTGAAGAAGTTTTCTCTTTCTGGAAATTTGCTGAAATAGAATTCAATAAGAGGATCACCCCATAGAGCCCTATCACAGTCAATGATCCCTGTAATCTTTCCGTCATTGATGATGACATTTCCATCGTGCAAATCCCAATGAACCAAGCATGGCTTGTCCACAGGATCCATCACTGAAAGGCGGGAGATTATCACATCCCTTATCTGGTCATACTCTAAAGGAAGCTGAACGTTTTGCTCAAGACCGTCCAGCAAAATATCATCGACCATCAACATGAACGCGTCTGACCAGCGTTTTCTTTTCTTATCATGCTGGATATAAAGACCGAATTCCATTCCCTCAATATCATTGATTGCACGGTTGATGCGGCCTAATTCAAGATCAATCTGTTCCCGTTCGGAGGAAGTTAAGGACTGTTTAATTTTACTGTAAGCAGTTCCAGGAAGCTTTTCCATGATAAAGTAATCACTTGAAATAATCGTGCCGGAGAAATCTGAAGAATATACAGCAGGAACGGGAAATTTTCCTGTTTCCTTAAACAGACGCAATACATCCACTTCAACGAGGATTACATCTTTTTCGTACCGTAGTACTTTGATATCGGGTGGCGGGGAGATTTTCAATATAACCTCTCGTCCGTCTGAAAGAATAATCCAATATGAGGTGTTAAACCACCCTTCCTTCATTTCGTCAACCTGAACAGGTTGGATGCTGTTTCCGAAGGCTTTTCGGACGATTCGTTCTATTTGTTCGGTAGATAGTTTCGTTTTTGTAATGCTTTCCATACGCGCTCCTTTGTTTTTGTTAACGTCGGATAAATTCTGAACATCAGGGAATGAAAAGCTTGATGGAGTTTATGCTGAGCGGCAGTTTTGTTTGCCTATTTCAATATATCGATAGATTCAATGGTTTTCGTTATGATTTGGGTATCGTTGTATGAAGGTAGTGCTTTAGTAAAGAGAAAAATGAAAACAAAGAAAGAAAAGTTTCGGTAATAAACCTACCATTCAGCTTTTTATTTTCCCAAGGATTAGAATTTATTTCTTGTTCATTCTTGCAAAATTTTGTTATATTTTGATATAATGATTACAGCGCATATAAAAAATACCAAAATACCTTAGCTGAGATCAATAGAATAACTTCACATGTTATCAATTCAACAATTAAGTTTTACTGTCTGTAAATTAAGCATATATGGGGTAAAGGGATGCTAGCGGTACTTTACAAGATATT
>LSQX01084575.1_pt1 | contig 22476 bp, 25 predicted proteins | sample 654561 | NCBI WGS metagenome assembly LSQX01 (sample SAMN04489861, study PRJNA283612) | anaerobic digester metagenome | isolation source: 4 biogas reactors fed with cattle manure at either 37C or 55C with and... | place: Denmark: Kongens Lyngby | collected 2014
TTAACCGCTTGACCAATGGGCCTTAGTTGACCAACGAATTATATTCTAACTGGTAGCGGCTAAAAAGTCAAGAAAAAGATTTGATAAATCGGCATGTATGTTTTGCATAATATATATTTTTAATGAGGTTTGACCCAAAATAAAGCAAAATTGTCCAAACAAGCAAAAGTTTAGCCTGAAGAAACATCCAGTTCCGATAACGAATGTATGGCTCCGAATTCGAAATTCCAATGGAATCAGCCTTTGGAGCACAAATTCTGATTCCGTTGGTAATAATATGGAAAAAGAGTTAATTCCACTAATGTCTTGACTTTCTCGATCTTCTCTTCTTCCTTCCAGTTGCCCTGACATGCACCAGAATATTTTTATCAACTGGCTTCTTACCTTTCGCTTTAGGTTTCCTTTTTTCTTTTTCATTCGAAGCATGCTGTTTTTTCCCTGTAGTATCAGATTCAGTCGGAATGTTTGTATCAAACCTGCTATCACTATCTGCAAGGATAAAATCAATTTGACGGTTTTCCGGGCTCGACCTTGTAACCAGCACTTCTACCTGATCACCAATGCGGTAGATGTTCCCAGTTCTTTCGCCAATAAGGCAAACCTGTTTCTCATCATACCAGTAATAATCATCGTCCATGCTGCTTAGGCGGATTAGTCCTTCAACCGTGTTCTCCAATTCGACAAACATTCCAAAAGATGTAATGCTGGAAACGACGCCATTAAACATTTCTCCCAGATGATTCTGCATGTATTCTGCCTTTTTCAGGTCATCACATTCCCGTTCGGCTTCTTCGGCATTTCTCTCTCTTTCTGAACTATGTTTTGTGATATCGGGAAGAATGGCAGCATAATGTTCATTCCTCTTTTCATCAAATTCGCTGTGGATATATTCCTTCATGATTCGGTGGATGATCAAATCCGGATATCGACGGATTGGTGATGTAAAGTGGGAATAATAATTTGCAGCAAGTCCGAAATGCCATTCATGCTCTGGGCTGTATCGTGCCTTTTGAAGGCTTCTTAACATCATTGTACTGACCATTCTTTTTAAAGGAGTATCCTTCACTTTCTCCAATACATCCTGAAGAGCACGTGGATGAACCTGGTTGCTACCCTTTATTCTCTGTCCAAAATTGTACAGAAACGCGTTCAGGTTTTCAATCTTTTCTGGATCCGGGTCTTCATGAACCCGGTATACAAAGGGAATATTTGCCCAGTAAAAATGCTCGGATACGGTTTCATTGCATAAAAGCATGAATTCCTCAATAATTCTATTGGCAATGGTTATTTCGTATCGTTGAATATCAACCGTCTTTCCATTTTCATCCACAATGATCTTTGCTTCTTCAAATTCAAAGTCAATAGCTCCCCGAATACTTCGTTTTTTTCTGAGTATCAGAGCCAGTTCCTTCATGTTTTCAAACATCGGTACAAGTGGTCTGTACCTGTCTATAAGCGCCTCATCCTTTTCTTCCAATATTTTATACACATCGGTATAGGTCATCCTTTCATTGGAATGAATTACGCTTTCAAAGATATCATGATTGACCACCCGGCCAAGGTTATCAATGTCCATGATCACTGAAAAAGCCAGTCGATCCACATTTGGATTTAGGCTACAGATACCGTTGGACAATTCCTTGGGCAGCATCGGAACAACCCTGTCCGGAAAATAAACGCTGGTACCACGCTTGAGAGCCTCATTGTCCAGCGGCGAACCTTCTTTGACATAGTGGGTCACATCAGCAATATGAACCCCCAGCCTGAATATGCCACCTTCCAAGACTTCAAGAGAAACAGCATCATCCAAATCCCTGGCATCTTCCCCATCAATCGTAACCATATCAATGTCTCTTAAGTCACGCCTTAATTGAACATCTTCGGTTGTTATCTCTTGCGGCATTGCTTTTGCTTCGGCAATGACCTCGGGCGGGAACTCTACAGGGATATTGTATGTGCGGATGATTGACAGGATATCAACACCAGCTTGTTGATAATCACCCAGAATTTCAATGATTTGGCCCTCTGCATTACGTTCAGATTCGGGATATCGTGTAATTTCAACAATCACCTTCTGCCGCGGCTTTGCATCCATCGTTTTATCCATCGGAACAATAATGTCCCCTTTAATCTTCCGATGATCCGGAATGACAAAACCCAAAGAACCGCTTATATCAAAGACACCAACAATTTTGTCATGAGCCCGGGAAAGAATTTTGATGATTTCTCCTTCAGCCCGGCGGTTGCTTTCAGGGTATTTCGTTATTCTTGCAACAACCCTGTCTCCATGCATAACCCCATTAAGATGATCGATCTGGATAAACAGATCTTCATGATTTACATCATCGGGCAATACAAAACCGAATCCGCGTTCACTTCCCTGGAATTTTCCTGTAACCAGCCCCATCCTTTCAGGAGCCCCATACTTACCCTTGCGCGTCTTAAAGATAAGCCCTTCTCTTTCCATCTCGTCAAGAACCTGCGCAAAGACTTCCCTGTCAGCCTGCGGAACATCAAGAACTACGGCCAATTCCTCGAAGGACAAAGGATGATAAGACTTTTCGTGAATAAACCTTTTAATGCGATCTTTTCTTTCTTCCATCTACTCAACTCAATTCTCTTTTATCTATATTTTTTGTGTCTGACAAGCGAAATATACTTCGATAAACAAAAAACATTCGGGCTTTTATGAACCATACTTCGCATTCAATAACTATAATCCAAGCTCTGTGGCAATCTCCTGCATGGCTTTCAACCCAATGTCTATAAGGTTCTCCAGTGAAAGGCCAATCTCTTCACAGGTCATCATTTGTTCCCTGTTGGCTCCTCTGGCAAAGCTCTTTTCATGAAACTTTTTCAAAACAAATTGAAGAGTCACCTTGTCCAGCTTCTTTTCCGGAAGGATTAACGCACAGGCTGTTAACAAGCCAGATAATGGATCAGCGCAGAACAGCGCTTTATCTATTTTTCTTCTCCTTTCAACCCCAAGAGCCGGATTATGTGCCTTTATAGCATAAATGATTGTCGGGTTAACATTCAAGCCCTCCAAGATCTCTGCACCGACCATCCCATGCTTCTCCATATCTCCGTCAACTTTATCTAAATCGATATCATGCAAAAGTCCTGCCAACCCCCATAAATCAATGTCTTCACGCAGATGTTCTGCAAGCTTTCTCATGATGGCTTCAACGGCAAGGCAGTGTTTGATCAGATTTTTATTTTCCAGTCTGACGGCTAATTCTTCATATGCTGTTTTCCTGTCCATCTTATTCCTCCAAACATATATTATCTTAGGCTTAACCTAAATCGAAACTTTATTTTCGAAAAAGGTGAAAATACTTCCAAACGATTCTATTATAGCACAGCTTTCTTTCACTGTAATTTTTATTATGCTTTTTTGCAATAATATCTACCGAAAATATTACACAGATTTTTAACCCGGTGTCGATTCTATCCATGACGGGAGCTGGTTGATAGTGTGAGTTAACTACCCGTGTGAACAGACACTCCTGATGCATGGTATTTTTCTGTCCATCATGGTAGCTTGCGCTATGATATGAACCATGCTACAATCAATTCTATGGCCAGTTCGCAATATCCTGGCCGGCCTGAGAGCCAAATCAAAACTACGGAGGAAACCATGAACAAAAAGATTCTTTTCATCGTTCAGGCTGCAATTGTTGCCGCGCTGTACGCAGCACTTACCCTGATATTCCTTCCCCTCAGCTTTGGGCACAATATTTTTCAGTTTAGAATTTCGGAAGCACTAACTGTTCTCCCAGCTTTACTGCCCGCTTCCATTCCTGGCTTATTTGTTGGCTGTATTGTCTCAAATATTCTGGGAGGTTTTGGGCCTATCGATATTATATTCGGAAGCCTTGCTACCCTGCTGGCTGCACTGGTTTCACGCTACATTAGAAATTATCCGTTTCTTGTACCGTTACCACCGGTAGTTTTTAATGGTCTGATCGTAGGGGTCTATCTAAAATACCTGTATATGCATGATATCCCACTGGCTGTCAGCATTGGATGGGTTGCTTTGGGTGAATTGTTGTCCTGCTATCTTCTGGGATATCCGCTCCTTCTGGTATTGAACAAAAGGATTGATATTACCGCAAAATAGGTGTTCAGCTCATTGCAGACAATACCTGTTATCAGCCATAGAGATGGGGTATATATAATGTGTCTTTTCGATTTAAACAGCTATCAATAAAGGAAGGTACTATCCATGCGATTGGTTGCACTACAAGATATTACGGGGGACGAGGTTCTGGCACAGCCGATATTTGATATTGATGGACGAAGGCTGTTGAACCAGGGGATGAGACTAAAGCCCAGTTACCTTCAAAAACTTCATGATAAAGGTGTTTTCAGTGTCTATATAGAAGATGAAATATCGGAAGGGATTGAAATTGATGACGCTTTATGTCAGCAAACGAGAATAGAGGCAAAGCAGGTTGTTAGCAGAGAATTGAGCCGTTTTGCAAGAAACAGGGAAATACATTTTCAGGAGATTATCCGCACAGTTAATGATATCGTCGATGAAATACTGTCTTCCCGAAAGGACTTGATCAGCCTAAAGGATGTAAGACAACAGGATGAATATTTGTTCGCACACTCTGTAAATGTTTGTGCTCTATCCATCATGTTGGCAGCAAAGCTTGGTTACGACAAAATCAAAACCAGGAGCATTGCACTTGGTGCCCTTCTGCATGATTTTGGGAAAATTATGATCGCCCCCTCTTTGCTCTATAAGGAAAAAGGGTTGAGCCCGGAAGAGATCCTTGAAATTAAAAAGCACACGTTGTATGGATATAACATGCTGAAGGAAGACAATACTATCAGTCCTACCGCTAAGATAGCAGTGCTTATGCATCATGAAAACCTTGACGGTTCAGGTTATCCTCTGGGACTTTTGGGAGATAAGGTGCATTATTCATCTCGAATCGTTTCCATCTGCAACCTTTATGATCGTATAATATGCGACAGGAATTCCAGAATCACCCTGAGCACAGCAGATGCAGTGGAACAACTTTCTTCCTCATCCGGGATCCATCTGGACAAATCTTTCACGGACGAGTTTTTAAGCATGATACCTATTTTCCCGAATGGGACACTGGTATTGCTCAGTAATGGTTTGGTTGGTATCGTCGTCTGCAATAACTCAAAAAGTCTGACCAGGCCGGTTATCAGGTTATTATACAATCCGAAGTCAAAAGCTCGTTATGGAAAAAATTATATCGTTGATCTGATGAAGGAACTGTCCCTGAAAATCGTACGAGAAATCCACATACCCTCTGAAGTTCTGAAAGGCAGTACATAGATGCACTTCAATGGAAACAGGCCTCTTGTTCACGGAGCGCTTGCGCGAATTGTGCGCCAAAACGCAGCCGCTGAAAGCGCGGCACTTCCTCTCTTCATGGCCTTTAGGGCAAGGGGTCTTGGGAGCATTTGATAAAATACTCCCAAGAGGTCTGGCTTGATTTATTTGTCTGCGTAATTCATTCCTATCTTTAAAGCTTCCATTTCTTCAGGAATCATGTGGTGTTTCTTAGGGGGCAAAACCACATAAAGCGCTTTTTCGAAGTTTTCCAGTGTTACAATTTGTCTTTCCTGAATTAACTTTCCGAGCAGAATGATGTTTGCGTAAGCTGTGTTTCCCATATCCGATGCAATTTTCGTTGCAGGGATCAGAAACGATTCTATGTCTTTTCGCTTTACATCCCTGTCGACGATGGAACTGTCGATAATAACAATCCCATCTTTATCCACCCAGGCTTCAAATTTATCCAGCGACGGTTTGTTCATGACAATAAGCGCACTGGCATTGCTTAGAACCGGAGAATCAACCGGTTTGTCTGAAATGACAACACTGCTGTTCGCTGTGCCGCCTCGCATCTCCGGGCCATAGGATGGAAGCCAGGAAACCTGTTTTCCATCCATCATGCCTGCCTGGGCCAAAAGCCTTCCGGCTGATAATATTCCCTGCCCGCCAAAACCGGCGAGGATTATTTCATGTGTCATTTCCTATACCTCCAAGCTTTCACCTTTAAAAACACCAAGGGGATAATGCAGAACCAATTCATCCTTAACCCTGTTCATCGATTCCAATGGGTTCAATCCCCAGTTCGTCGGGCATGTGGACAGCAATTCCACCATGGAAAAACCCAGCCCGGCCATTTGAACCTGAAAAGCCTTTTTCACGGCTTTCTTTGCATTTTTAATCTGCTTTACATCAGCAAGAGAAGCTCTTTCAATATAGGCGGGTCCATCCAGTGTTGCAAGTAGTTCACAAACCTTGATCGGATAACCATGCAGATCTGCGATTCGCCCGTATGGCGTTGTTGTTGAGTATTGGTTCAGGAGTGTAGTCGGTGCCATTTGTCCCGATGTCATCCCGTAGATTGTATTATTGATGAAGATCACTGTAATCTTTTCGCCTCTGGCGGCTGCATGGACAATTTCGCCTGTTCCTATCGCAGCAAGATCTCCGTCTCCCTGGTAGGTAAACACGATACTGTCGGGTTTGCTTCTTTTAACGCCGGTTGCTACAGCTGGCGCTCGGCCATGTGGAGCTTGTATCATATCACATCCGAAATAATCATAACTGTTATAGGAGCAACCAACAGAAGCAATACCGATGGTCCTGCCCTCTATTTCAAGCTCATCCAGTGCTTCTGCCACAAGCCTGTGTGCTATGCCATGGGTGCATCCCGGGCAATAGTGCATTGATGTGTCTTTTAAGGCTTTTGGTTTTTGAAAAATAATCGCCATTGTAATCTCAATCCTTTCCTCAGGCTCTAAACATATGAAATGTAACTACTCTCACCATTATCTCTAAGAACAACAGAAGCAATTTTTCCTATTCATAAAGGATTTGTCTAATGCTACCAAGTCCTCGTGCCCTAAATGCCAAGGACAGAGGAAGTGTCGCTCTTTCAGCGCCCGCGTTCTGGTGCACAATTGCGCAAGCGCTCACTAAACTGTTATCCGAGTTGTTCCTTCATTTCACGAAGCTTTTGCAGAATATCTTCCTTTGCAGGAACCATTCCGCCCATACGCCCATGGAAATATACCGGTTTTCTGCCGCAAACAGAAAGCATAACATCCTCGAGCATCTGGCCGGCACTCATTTCAACGGTCAGAAAAGCTTTCGCAGTGCCCATAACCTTGTCGATTGCTTTACGTGGGAACGGCCAAAGCGTAACAGGACGGATCAAACCAACATTCAAGCCTTCCTGCCTTGCAGTTTCAATAACGCTTTTTGCGATTCTTGCGACAGTTCCGTAAGCTACGATAAAGAATTCCGCATCTTCATCATTAAACAACTCATAGCGGCATTCCTTTTCTTCAATTTGCTTATATTTTTCCAATCTGCTAAGGTTCATTTTCTCCAGTACAGCAGGGCTTAAATGGATAGAGGTTATCACATTCTGACTGCGCTCACAGCCATGACCGGTTGTCGCCCATGGCGCATCTGGCCGTTCTATGGGTTCTTTATCCCTAAACTCAACAACCTCCATCATCTGACCTAATATGCCATCACCCATTACCATTACGACAATGCGGTAACGATCCGCCAAATTAAAGGCTTCTACAGTCAACTCATATAATTCCTGAACACTGGAAGGAGCCAGAACGATCTGTTTATAATCTCCATGTCCGCCTCCCTTTGTAGCCTGAAAATAGTCGCTTTGTGCAGGTTGAATCCCTCCAAGACCAGGACCGCCTCTGACGATGTTGACGACTACAGCTGGTACCTCCGATCCGGCCAGGTAGGACAGGCCTTCCTGTTTCAGGCTGATACCCGGACTGGATGAAGAGGTCATCACCCTGGTTCCGGTACTTCCCGCACCATAAACCATATTGATTGCGGCAACTTCACTTTCGGCCTGCAGAAAAACGCCCCCAACCTTTGGTAGCTTTTTTGCCATATAGTGTGCAATTTCAGTCTGCGGTGTAATCGGATAACCAAAATAATGAAGACACCCTGCCCGGATGGCAGCCTCTGCAATCGCTTCATTTCCCTTCATTAATAATTTCTGTCCCATATGGTGCCTCCTTTACTTCTCTACAATAATGACACAATCTGGACATACCGTTGCACAGAACGCACAACCGATACACTTGTCCATGTCGGTAATCTCTGCTGGATGGTACCCTTTTTCATTTAAACTTTGGTCATTCATTTTTATGATATGCTTCGGGCAAACGCTGACACAAAGCTTGCAGCCCTTACATTTTTCTTGTATAAAACTAACTTTAGCCAAAGATTTTTTCCCCCTTTTTGGCCATTTTTATCTGAAAAATTGATAACCGCCTGCTGCAACCATTCTTTTTTATCTGTGAATGAATCATACAACTAAATCAGACCAATAGACAGTTAACTTTTGTATTATAACACAGTCTTTGTTTTTACTGCAAGAAATCAAAGATTTGTAAAACCCATGGTCTTCTCCATCCAGAGAATGGGTTCGTTTAGCTGTATTTCATTACTCTCCTGAATGCCTTTCATAATCGCATGGAAAGCAATCGGTATTCCTGTTGCGCGAGATGCTTCCAGTATAAAATCTCTGCCTGTCAAAATGTCTTTCATAGTGGTAGAATCAAGCAAGTTGGCATTATTGATTAAAAAATTAACACTTAACCTGCTAGCTGACCTAACTTCATCCAATATTTTCATCGTGCCATCCATCGAATTGGTTTCAGGTCGGAAGCAATTGACAACGAAATACAGGTTTGTATCCTGTAATGGAATCTCATCCCTATAACGGCCAATAACTCTAGACCCGGCATCGTCCCCTCCAACATCTATCACAAGGCATGTAGTTGCATCTGGAAGGTATCGGCTTAAATCGCCGGTTAGAGCAGGAATGTCTACATTTGAGTTTGCATATTGGGTTGTTATCACGTTAACCCCTTTTTCCTCCAACATGCTCCTTGCTTCATTGCTCCGAAAGTAAGGATTGATGATATCCAAATCAGCAAAGATAACCTTTTTTCCTTTTTGTGCCATCGCCATGGCCATATTGACTGATATCTCTGATTTTCCGCTGCCATAATGCCCTGTAATGATATGAATTCGTTTGTCCAATCGTTTACTCCTTTATGCCGCGTTCATACACGCTGCCCATATTCATTTCGATTATTGAAATGTTCTTATAAGCTATAATTATTCCCAAGTTCCAAGGTTTTCTGTCGGGTTCAGCAAACTGTCGAAAACCGTCAGTCATGGTTCAGTTCTTTCACCCTATACTTCTTTCTGCCTGAATCGTATAAATTGTTCCCGTATTGATCTATGACAACAATAACCGGAAAACGGTTAACAACCATTTTTCGGACCGCTTCTGTGCCCAAATCAGCAAAGGCAATGACTTCCTGGCTTATAATGCATTTTGATATCAATGCAGCAGCCCCGCCTACAGCACCGAAATAGACAGCGCCATATTGCTTCATTGCAGAAATAACTTCATCGCTTCTCTGACCTTTTCCTATCATTCCAGTCAACCCCATTTCGATCAGTTTTGGTGTATATTTATCCATTCTCCCGCTGGTGGTTGGACCTGCTGAACCGATTACCTTTCCTTCAGGAGCAGGGCATGGCCCCACATAATATATGATCTGCTCACGGATGTTAAAAGGAAGCGGTTGATTGGAAATGACCAAATCCATCATTCTTTTGTGCGCAGCATCCCTTGCTGTATAGATAACGCCCGATATTTCAACCATGTCTCCAGCCTTCAGACCGGCAATCGTTTCGTGCGTGAGCGGCGCTGTTATTTGCTTAATCATTTCTAAAATCTCCTGTTTATCAATTGTTCCGTGGACTGAAGGCTACGAAGAGAGGAAGTGTATTTTTAGCTTTGATATACATACAACGGCTCTTCGACGGTAACCTGAGGATTTCCGTTCTTTAGCCCGTAAATCAGTACCAAATTGGCAGGCTTACCTCTGCTGGGATGGATTAATCGAATACTCTTCGGCTCAATTTTATTAATGCGCATTGTGTAGAATATATCAACCAACCGCTCGGGTCGATGGATCATGAAGAAGCGCCCATGATGCTTTAGCAGCTTTGAAGAAACCAAAACAAGCTGATCCAGCGTGCAGTATATTTCATGGCGTGAAATGGCTTTTCCGCTGAGCGGGTTCAAAAGGCCCCCACCAGGCTTCGTATATGGAGGATTGGTGACTATGGCATCAAAACTTCCTTTTCCAAACCAGTTTACCGCTTCCAGAAAATCCCCCTGTACGATTTCTATTCTGTCTTCCAGATGATTTAGCATAACGCTTCTTTCGGCCATTTCAGCCATATCGGGCTGTATCTCGATTCCCGTGATATGTCCTGCCTTTGTTTTTGCGGACAGTAACAAGGGGATAATTCCCGTACCGGTTCCAAGGTCTGCAACCCTTGAATTTGGAAGAATCTTTACATAGTTTGACAGCATGACTGCATCACTTCCATAACGGAAGCCATCTTTTTTTTGTATAATCTGCAGATTATTGATTTGTAGGTCTTCCAGGTTTTCTCCTTCTCTTAAAATTCCGCCATCCATCCCAGCACTTCCCAACCTGTACCATCCCTTATTGTTGCAGAACCATTATAATAATGATTCCGTTTTATCATACGAAAAAGCCAGACAATAACTTGTCCGGCTTTCAGCTGTTCTTTTGTTACTGTTTATTCCGGATTTGGAGCATCAACAGGACAAACATCTGCGCAAGCTCCGCATTCAATACACTCTTCCGGATCAATAACGTATTTGCTGTCACCAGCCGAAATGCAACTTACTGGGCATTCAGGCTCACAGGCACCGCAGCTGATGCAGTCATCATTAATATAGTATGCCATTTTATTACACCTCCAAAAATTTATAACTGAATATTTCCTATGATATCCTACACCATTATAACCCGCATGTCAACAGGCTATCGAGGTAATTAAGCTGAAGGACAGGCCCCTTAACCTTCAGGCTGTTTAATCTTCAAGCTGCTTAAGAATTTCGATATCCATCTCGGGCTCTGTAGAAGTTTTTTCCACATCCTTGATCAGCTTAATTTCAGAAACACGATACTCCCGCAGATCGGGTTCATTTTCGTTATCCAGCTTAACCTTAACCCTTTCTTCAAGCAAACTGACATACATGATCGTTCCAGCGCCATGAGGTGTCTGAACCAGCGCACCAGCCTTCGGAATTCTCTTTAAAAGATCTTCGTAAGCTTCCTGCTCGTATTTCAGGCAGCACATCAACCGGCCACAGGTGCCAGATATTTTTGTGGGGTTTAACGAAAGATTTTGTTCCTTTGCCATCTTAATTGATACCGGATGGAATTCGGTCAGATGGGAGCTACAGCAAAGGGCTCGTCCGCATACGCCAAGTCCGCCCATCATTTTTGCCTCATCACGGACGCCAATCTGTCGAAGTTCGATTCTGGTCCGGAATACGGCAGCAAGATCCTTTACCAATTCTCTGAAGTCCACCCTACCATCGGCAGTGAAATAAAACAGTATCTTATTGTTGTCAAAGGTATATTCCACATCAATAAGCTTCATCTCCAGGTTGTGTTTTTCTATTTTTTCAAGACAAATTTTATATGCTTCTGCTGCCTTCTTCTTGTTTTCCTGAACCTGCAGCAAATCTTCAGCAGTGGCTTTGCGCATTACCTTTTTCAACGGCGAGACCACTTCGCTGTCCTCAACATCCATAACCGGGTTCACAACTTCCCCGCACTCAACACCGCGTGCGGTTTCCACAATTACACGTTCACCCTGTTCCAAGTCAATATCTACAGGGTCAAAATAATAAACCTTGCCGGCATAACGAAACCGGACACCAATTACTCTTGCCATTTATCTAAACCTCCTGGATTTCCATCAACAATACGTCTATCCCAAGCTGGGTATTGATATTATACTCGAAATTACGTCGCAGCTTTTCCAACGCATCGGTCTTGTCCAATAGCTTACGTATCGAATAAGCCTTTGCAATCTTTTTTATCATATCCTTTTTATCTGAATTGATCAACCTATTTTCCATCCCTGTGCTTACCATGAGGCAATCACGGTATAGCGACATCAAAATGTCAAGAGCCGTCGAAACCTCACCTTTGTTTTCCCGAAGGTGTTTTCGAATCTCTTCTGCGATATGGATGTTATCTGGTTTTTCAAGCAATTGGAAAACAAGCTGGCGTATATCCCTAACAGTGCCTTCTTCAATCATATGAATGGCGTTACCAGGTATTCCCCGAGAAAATTTTAAGATAAATTCCATTTCATTGTCCGGAATTGAATATAACGGATTGAGAATTTTTCTCATTTCAGCATCGGAGTATGGATTGATTCTGAAATTGACTGTTCGGGATCGAATGGTTGGAAGCATTGCTTCAAAACTGGTTGTAGACAGAAGAATGACGGCATATTCCGGTGGCTCCTCCAGTGTTTTCAGCAGACAATTCTGTGCCTGTATGGTCATCAGTTCAGCTCTGTCAATGAAATATACCTTCCTGTTACCATATGTGGGGCGATTTGCAACGTCTTCCTGTAAAGTGCGTATACAATCCACACCAATGGATTGCTTCTCTGTTACAACTTCATAAAAATCTGGATTTGTACCCTCTTGAAAGGTCTTGCAGGAAAGACACCCTGCTACCTTTCCGCATTCTGAACAAAGGAGTTCTTTTGCGAAAGCAAGTGCTACGGTGCGTTTCCCAGCTCCAGCAGGCCCGGAAAAAGAATATGCATGTCCTACTCTGTCTTCATTTATGATTTTTTTCAACTGACAAACAAGTGACTTCTGTCCGATGAGCATGTCCAGCTGCAAAACGGAAAACCTCTCTTCCTGAATGCTGTTTGCCTTCTGATCCTATTATATCATTACATGTCAATACAAATGTTATATTTACATTAAAGAAAGTGATGGTAAATTTTATCAGAGAATAATGTCCAGGATCAACCCGCGGATATCTTCAATACGTCCAACAATTTTCAGGTGATCCTGCTCCTTTTTTAAGATTTCCTTGGTAAGTTCCTCCAAATTCTCATTGACCTTCTTCACTGTAGCATATAAACGGTGGCGGCCCCTACGGTCAAGAAAGCTTTCTCTTGAGAATTTGGCAAACCCGCGTACCGATTCATTCAAAAACTCGGAAATCAACCGTTTATACGCCTTTAATTGTGATATATCCACTTTCTCACTAAGCTGTTCTCCCTGTTTGAAGATCTCCTGTGCCATCTGTTTCAGTGTTTCATCCAGGTGTTGTGAGGTCTGCTTTTTCAATTGAGAGTTAAAGTTGCTTTGGTTTCTGCCAGCTACGTGAATATTTCCGGTAACAGTCTTATTCATTCTTCCTGAAGAACTCTGTCCGGAACCATCAATTTTTAAGCCCATACCTTCACCCCAATCATCAACAAACACTGCCAGCCAAGTTTAGCGGGCACATCACAGCGGTTACCAACCTTATGCCACGTCTACTGGTCTTGTTGTTGCGTCTACTAGTATTATCGGCAAAGCAAAACATCCACATAGCTTTTTATTTGCGAAAAGGCAGCATCAATGCCGTGAATTCCAGAAATAATTTTTATCCTGTCCGGATATAACCCGGCCAGCTTGATGTAACCTTCATAAACTTTTTTTTGAAATGCAGTACCCTCCGCTTCCAGCCTGTCTGGCTGGCTGTTGTCGAATCTTCGCTTCAGTGCAAGAACAGGATCAATGTCCATGAAAAAAGTAATGTCGGGCATTAAATTTCGTGTAGCAACATCATTCACTGTTTTTACCAATTCTATACCCAATCCGCGCGCATACCCCTGATAGATATAGCTTGAATCCACAAACCTATCGCAGATAACGCTTTTCCCCGAAGCGAGTGAAGGCTGAATAACCTGAGAGACAAGCTGGGCCCTGGCTGCTGCATACAGTAGCATCTCCGTGACCTGATCCATTTCCTTGTACCGGTTATCCAATACGATGGAACGGATTTCTTCACTGATGGCTACACCGCCTGGTTCTCGCAGGGTTATATGATTCAATCCTTTGCTGTGCATGTATTCGCTCAACAATTTGATTTGTGTTGTTTTCCCTGAGCCATCCGTACCCTCAAAAGAGATGAGCAAACCCTTATTCATACTGAAACTCCTTTTCTACCTGGGTAGTATTACCTTAAACAGGTTTTTTGAACCCAGATTGACGAAGCGAATCCTGCCCCTTTCCGACAGAGCCTCCTTCATCCGGGACATGCCGCTTCCCATATTGATAAAGCGTTTTCCCTGTTCCATAATCAATAATCTTTCATATAGCCATGGGTTCCTTCTTTCAGGATTTCTGTCCCCCATGTACTTAACAGACTTGTTTCCTGCCACCAGGGCCCCTGGATTGCTGATCTCGATGCAATTATCTTTTATGTCAACGTGTACTCCGCGGGATATATCTAAATAATCCCTGTGGATCAATGCATTTCCCAATGCTTCTTCAATCGCAGCGTATGGATAATGTGGATCCAAAATCATATCCCTTACAAGGTCACAGGTTCTTTGAACGATGGAAAAAAGATTACCGGTGATGTGGTAGACTGTTTCATCGTTTGTAAGGTTGACATAGCACTGGGGCAAATAGAGTGAAGGATCATATCCAAACAGAAGCATTGCACCGATTGTTGGAATCAGCTTATCATTGTCAATTTTTTTGGCAAAGCCAAGCACTTGCATTAAAATTTCTTTCGGGTTTTCACCGCCAACCTGAAGATTGCTGAAATATGATTGCAACAGCTCCTGATCCAAGTCTTGCATGCTGGCCCTTGGCAAGGGGACAGTTTCATAGGATACAATTCCATTTTCCTGCATCATTCCCGCAATCTCACTGCGCCTTGCGACATCTGTTGTCGAACCCCTTCTGATATAGAATGCACCGTTTTGCAGCATTTGATGCGGCTTGTGACTGCTTTTAAAGATGGTAATCACCGCAAGCAGCACACCCCTATACTCTTGAAAATCCACTCTTACCGGAACCGGTGGATCGCTTCGGTTATAAATAATTTGCTGGATCTGTTCCTCCCGGAAATCGACCGGATCAATACCCAGCAATTTCTTTGTCTTGTCCTGGACGCCGAACAAAATATATCCGCGACCTCCACGTGAATTGGCGATGGCAATGACATCCTTCGTCAACTCCTTTTTTTCTCCTTCGGTGTTCAAATTAAGGGTTGCCTTAAAGTCTAGTTTCGGACCCTCTTCACGGCGCAATAATTGCTTTATCCTGTCTTCATCCAATGATAGACAACTCCTTTCCCATCCCATTGAAACAATCGAAAGAAACAATTGAAACACCAGTTCCATGAAGAATTCCACAAGAGCAATCTCACGACTTGTATGGCTACCCAACTTTAAATAAACATTTGACTATGCGAAGGCTTTTTCAGTCCGCCAGAATTTGGGTCCACGTCAGGTTGTAGAACTCCTTTACACTCCCCAGGTCAACGAAGACTTCGCAGCGTTGCAGCACTTCTTCAGAGGGGTAATATGCTTCCATCTCAACCACTTCCGGGCTTGATTCCTTCAGCAATTCCAAAGCGGCTCTGTTGGGGGTGGCGTATCCTACAGATTCGGTGTTTTGATAGGCATGCTCTGGATCTAACATGAAATTGATGAACATTTCAGCTTCCTTCTTGTGCTGGCTGTTTGCAGGGATGGCCATGCAATCGAACCATAGATTTGCACCTTCCTTCGGAACCGCATATTGAATATTATCTATACCCTGCCAGTATATATCCATGGCAGAACCCGACCAGGTCAGCGCAAGTGCGGCATCCCCATTGATCATCATATCCACAATTTCATCCACATAATATCCATTTATGATGGGTTTTTGCTGAATTAGCAAATTTTTCGCTTCTTCAATTTCCTTTGTATTGGTGGAATTCACCGAATAACCAAGCTTTTTGAGGGCCACACCGATCGTATCCCGCATGCTGTCAAGCATGAGTATTTTCCCCGAATACTTTTCATCCCACAGGATATCCCAGCTGTTCACAGTTTCTGTGACCATATCGGTATTGTACAGTATTCCCAGCGTTCCCCAAAAATAAGGCACCGAATATTCATTGTTGGGGTCATAATCAAGGTTTTTAAACCGGCTTTCGATATATTGATAATTTGGAATATTGCTGAGATCGATTTTTGCCAGCATTCCTTTCGCGATCATTTCCTCTATAACATAATCTGATGGAAAGATCAAATCATAATAGGTTCCACCGGTCTCAAGCTTTGCAAGCATAGATTCATTGGTATCATATAATTCATAGTTAACTTTAATACCTGTTTCTTTTTCAAATTTTGATATAAGATCTCTGTCGATATAATCTCCCCAGTTGAAGACGTTCAAAACAACCCTGTTCTGTCCACACCCAGGTAAAGTGGCTATAGCCATTACCAAAAGTATAAAAGTTATCACAATGAAAAAAAACTTTTTCATGGTATCAATTCATCTCCTTTTGTTGATCTTTTATTTATGATTAATAATAAAATTACTACAGTTATCAACATCAATGTACTCAAGGCATTAATGGATGGTTTAATACCACGCCGCGCCATGGAAAAAATGATGATGGACAAGTTGGTTACTCCAGAGCCTGTGTTGAAAAAGCTGATGACAAAGTCATCGACAGACAGGGTAAAGGCCATCAGCGCACCGGTAATTACACCGGGCATGATTTCAGGAATGATAACTTTGCGCATGGCATAAAATGGAGTAGCTCCAAGGTCGAGTGCGGCTTCAGCCATATGTCGGTTCATCTGCCGAAGCTTGGGAAGAACCGACAGAATGACATACGGAATATTGAATACTACGTGGGATATAAGCATTGTCGTGAAGCCCAGGCGCATATTCATCGAAATAAACAGGGTCATCAGCGCTACACCGGTAACGATATCCGGGTTCAGCACAGGCAGGTAATTCACATTCAGGATAACCTTTTTCCCAAGTAACCCCATATTATGAATCCCTATCGCTGAAATCGTACCAATTACCGTTGCTATCAGCGATGACAGAAAAGCAACAAGAAAGGTATAATACAGCGCCTTTGTAATATCCGGATCCCGAAACAGCTCACCATACCATTTCAGGGTGAAGCCGCCCCAATGACCGCGGGATTTGGATTCATTAAAGCTGAATACGATCAAAACCAGTATGGGCATGTATAAAAATAAAAAGATAAGGCCCATATATGTCCGTTTAATTATTTTCCCTACCACAGCGCAGCACCTCCCTGTTCATTTCCGGCATCCACCTTGGACATCACAGCCATGGAGATCAAAATCATCACCATAAGAATGATGGACAGTGCAGAACCAAAGTGCCAGTCCCTATGCACGGTAAACTGTTGTTCGATGAGGTTACCGATCAACAACTCTTTTCCTCCACCCAAAAGCCTTGAAATGACAAATGTACTTACCGCGGGCATAAAGACCATTGTGACTCCTGACACAATACCCGGTATGGTTTGCGGCAATATAACCCTAACAAACGTGATCAGACCGTTTGCTCCCAAATCCATTGCTGCTTCCAGCACGTTTTTATCTATTTTTGCAAGAACAGTGTATATCGGAAGCACCATAAAAGGTAGGAAATTGTAGACCATTCCAAGTACAACCGCTTTTTGTCCTGGCATGATTGCCAGTGTTGGCAAGCCAATCATCTCAAGAACACGGTTTAAGAAACCGTTTGGAGAAAGGATCGCCATCCAGGCATATGTTCGCAGCAGAAAGTTCATCCATATGGGAACCAGGAAGAACAACAGCAGCAGACCTCTGTGCTTCATTTTTGCCCTTGAAATGATAAACGCCACCGGATACCCAAACAGAAGACACAGCACTGTGCAAAGAAATGCCAGCCAGAATGATTTTATGATGATATTCAGATACAGGCTGTCGAAAAACTTCCCATAACTCTCAACGGAAAATTTCAAGGAGCCTGGGTCATGAATATTACCACTGGTGAAACTATAATACAGAACCAAAACCAAAGGGATGACGATAAATATTGCCATCCATATCACATAGGGATATGCTAAATACTTTGACTTATTTTTCATTGTCAGATCCCCTTTTCATTACGTGAATGTCTTCAGGTCCGAATTTCAGCCCGATTCCCGCACCTACAGGCTGCATATCGGTACTTTGTATCATATATTCGAAATCCCCGCTTTCAACGAGCATCTCATAATGAACACCCTTGAAAACAACCGATGACACTACTCCCTGTAAATCAGCATCTTCAGGGGATGTGACATCTATATCTTCTGGCCGAATGACCACATCAACAGGTTCATCTTTTGAAAAACCCTTATCAACGCATCGAAATTTCCTGCCCGAAAAGCTCACAAGGAAATCTTCGTGCATGATACCTTCAAGGATATTGCTTTCGCCTATGAAATCGGCTACAAAACGGTTTTCCGGTTCATTATAGATATCGACAGGGCTGCCAACTTGTTGAATCACACNNTCTTCCTGATCATGGGTGACATAAATAAATGTGATCCCAACATTTTTTTGCATATCCATCAGCTCGATCTGCATTTCCTTACGTAACTTCAGATCAAGCGCTCCAAGGGGTTCGTCCAGCAGAAGCACCTTCGGTTCATTCACCAGTGCCCTGGCAATTGCCACCCGCTGCTGCTGGCCGCCACTGAGCGAATCAACATGTCTCTTTTCAAAGCCTTCAAGGTCTACAAGCTTAAGCATACGCTGAACTCGCTTTTTCATTTCATCATTGGGAACCTTTTTGATGCGCAGCCCAAAAGCAATGTTTTCATAGACGTTCATATGTGTGAACAGCGCATATTTTTGGAATACGGTATTAATATTTCTTTTATATGGAGGTACATTATTAATTCTGGTGCCCTCAAAAAATATATCTCCATCATTCGGATCTTCAAAGCCACCAATCATCCGAAGGGTCGTTGTTTTGCCGCAGCCACTTGGCCCCAGGAGCGTGATAAATTCATTTTCGCGAATCAATAGATTGATGGCATCTACGACAACAGTGTCGTTATAGGATTTTGTCAGATTTCGAAGCTCGATAATATTACGTCTCAACAAAAGCACCTCCTGATAAACTGAGATTCATGGTTGTTATCTTGCAGAAAACAATGCGCTTGGAACGAGTTAAAACGTATTCCGATCTTTGCGAATCGATTTAAAAGCTTGGCGGCGCAGATATCCAAAGCACCTTTGCGGCCTTTTTACCGTAGCATTTAATGCTGTGGGGTTCACTTGCCTTGAAGTGAAAACACTCCCCTTTCTTTACCCGATAACGGTCCTTGCCGATGGAAAGAACAATGCTGCCACTAAGCACATAACCGAATTCTTCCCCCTGATGTGGGTTGTCTTCATAGGTTTCCCCGTTTTCACTCAAATCAAGGATAATGGGCTCCATATCCATTTTTTGTGCATTGGGGACAATCCAGTTGATACGATAGCCTCTCTCTTCTTCTTCCTTCACAAAAACATCCTGTTGTTTGAAAACAATCTGTTCCTTTTTTTTCTCATTGAAAAATTCGGGTATACTGCTGCCAAGACAGTCGAGTATGTCCTTCAGTGTGGCGATAGAAGGAGAGGTAAGATCTCTTTCCAGTTGCGATATATAGCCTTTCGTCAATTCGCAACGGTCAGCCAGTTCTTCCTGCGTCAATCCATGTTCCATACGCATTCTTTTTATTTTATCCCCGATCTGCATAAAACCACTCCATTTTTGATGAATACCATAATAATGTGTGTTCCAAAAAAGTTTAGTATCACTAAACATACATTATACTAGAAAACAATTTGTTTAATATTACTAAACTCGCAGCGAATCTTATTATTGCACTTTTTATTAATGCTGTCAACTATTTTTATGTTACAATTTTATGAACATGGTTTATATGGTTGTATGCACCCAATATACTTGAGATATAGCGGTGCATAACGGAAACTACGCTTCATTTGCAAGAGCTGTATAGTTCGGCTCAAGCGTTTTTAGCGCAGAGCGTTAAAAGACGCAACATTAATGTAGTGCATTTTGCAAAGCAAAAGCACTATCAAGCCGAAACTCACTTCAAAGCCAATTCTGCAGAAATTAACCTAATAGCGTGTAACTGAGCAGCCCAAGATATAAATACCACTGCTAAAGAATACTTAAAAACCGTTCATACCTGATCATTAGGCATGAACGGAAGAATCGGTTGATTATCGATTATAACAACATAATCCTATTTCTGAAAAGGAAACGGTCAGGGTTTTCCGATCTTTGAAAATGGATAAATACGGAATACAGCTTTTCCTTCAACACTGTTCAATTCTATTGGACCAAAATCACGGCTGTCCAAGCTGTTTTGGCGGTTGTCTCCCATGACAAAAACATAACCTTCGGGAATGACTAAAGGATATTCCAGTGACATCTTGGGTGTCATCCCTTTCACATATGGCTCATCCAGCAAATCATCATTGATATATACCTGTCCGTCGCGGATATCAACCTTTTCTCCTGCAAGCGCTATAACTCTTTTTATCAACCGGTTGGTGCGGTAATCATCATGAAACCGCAGCTGGACATCCTTAAAGAAAACCTGATATCTCTTTAGAAAACCTTTTGTATCTTCATTTTTTAAGAAAACAATAATATCTCCTCTTTTCGGTTCGGAGAACTGGTAGCTTAGTTTATCCATGATCAGCATATGCCCTTCAAACAGCGTATTCTGCATGGATGACTGGTGGACTGTAGTGAGTGCGTATAATTGGCTCTGCAACAATGAAGCAATGATAACCGCACTAAGAATATACACGATCCATTCCAAAATCTCCTTACCGATATTTACCTTTTGTTCTTCCGACATTGTCATCCTCCGTTCCATAACAGGTGCCCTGTTAAATTTGGGCAAACTCCATCGTGTTCAATATTGCATCGTTCCGTGTTTCAACTGTATTAGGGTGCAGCAGCTCCCCTTTCGACAACACATAGCGTATTGTTAAATCGGTACATAGTAAAATGCTTCGGTTTAAATCTTGAGTGGCTGTTTTTCTGGCTTCTTCAACTCCCGAAAATTTCCTTCCAACTTCTGTATAGTCTGCAACAAAAATAATCTTTTCAAGAATTGTCATTCCTGGCTTTCCCGTTGAATGCCAGTAAATTGCATTTAATATTTCCATATCCTTTATGCCATAATGTTCTCTCGCGATATAGTACCCCAGAGGTCCATGAAGCAGTTGAGGGGTTCTTTTCAGAGACTCGTCCGGTTCTTCACCATATTGCTTCAACATCCTGAAGCCTTCCTCATGGTCGATGTACTTTGCACAATCATGCAACAGCCCAGCTATTTCTGCCTTTCCTGTATCGATACGGTAATGTTCAGCAAGCCTCCGCGATTCATCCATGACCCCAAGTGAGTGCTGGTAGCGCTCTTGGCTGAGTGAATTCATCAGTTTTTTCTTCATTTCTTCAAGGCTCATACTTCCTCCCCTGCTCAACATTTGTAAAAATCTAGTACAGCATATGAAGCTGAATATAGTTAAATACTTTATCTGGAACCATGTATCGAATGGACAGACCATTGTTCAGGCGTTTACGAATTAAAGTGGAAGAAATTTCGATCAGCGGAGTACTGGCAAAATGAAATTTTGCATTATATTGGTCCTCAAACAAACAGAGCTGACTTTGAAACTCTGCATCCTGAACATCCTTTCTGCCAGCAACAATCAATTCCGACAGCGCAAAGATCTCGCTGATATTATGCCAGGTTGTAAGATTGACAATCGAATCGGCCCCGCAGATAAACCCGATTTTCCTATCGGGATAACAGTCTTTCATCTCTTTAAGGGTGTCAGAAGTATAACTGGTTCCTTTCCGGTCAATTTCGGTGCTTGAGATTTCAAAAAAAGGATTTTGAGAAATGGCCAACTGTACCATATTATATCGATGTTGTGCAGATTCCATTTCATTATCCTGCTTGTGAGGAGGTTTTCCTGCTGGAACAAATACTACCTTCTCCAGTTTGAACTCTTCCCGTATGTATTCTGCGAGCAGCAAATGTCCGGTATGAATCGGGTTGAAGGCCCCGCCAAATACACCTATCATGTGCAACTCTCCTTTACTGGAAGCGTTTGGTGGGTACGCTCGTTTACTTTTGATATAGCGATGCAATACGATCCAACGCTCTGTCTATTAACTCGTTGATGGAATAAACCTCAGAGCCGGGAATGATGATGCAGCATTTGCCGATAGGGATTAGTACCTTCAAGGCACAGGATGAAGATACGGCCTCAGCCATTTTGGGTGTTATTTCTCCCAGCATCCCGTTTGCTGATATGATGCCGATCCCTCCGATAACGATATCAGCTTTTCCAACATTATATATAATGGCATTTTCCCCTGTAGCCGACTGATCTGCACCGGCTTTGCGCATGGCATTGGTAGCCAGTACATTGGTTCCCAGTGCAGTAATTTGTAC
>LSQX01095771.1_pt2 | contig 22476 bp, 24 predicted proteins | sample 654561 | NCBI WGS metagenome assembly LSQX01 (sample SAMN04489861, study PRJNA283612) | anaerobic digester metagenome | isolation source: 4 biogas reactors fed with cattle manure at either 37C or 55C with and... | place: Denmark: Kongens Lyngby | collected 2014
AAGGCCCTGGAGCCGCTGGGTGTTAAACCCGAGCAGATCAAGCTGGTGATGAACGATACCAAGACCTGTCCCGATACCGGTCTTGCAGCTGCAAGCCGCTCCCACTATATGGCGGGCAACGCCACCATTGACGCCGCCAATAAACTGCTGGCCGCCATGCGCAAGGAAGACGGCACCTACCGCACCTATGAAGAAATGGTTGCCGAGGGCATTCCCACCAAGTATGTCGGCCATTACGACCAGTTCAATATCGGCCTGCCGCCCGGGCTGGATCCCAATACAGGCGAAGGCGAGAAGAATCCTACCTATATGTATTGCGTTAACGTGGCCCTGGTGGAAGTGGATGTCAATACCGGCAAGACCAAGGTATTAAGATACACTACTGTTGCTGACGTAGGTACGGTTGGCAACCGCCTTGCCGTTGAAGGCCAGGCTTACGGTGGACTGTCACACAGCATTGGTTTCGCTTTGACCGAGGAATATGAAGCACAGGACAAACACGGCAACATGGCCGGCTGCGGTGTCCCCACCATTCTTGACATTCCCGATGATCTCAACGTGATGCTGGTGGAAGACAACCCGCGTCCTGCCGGACCGCACGGCTCCTGCGGCTGTTCCGAGTGCTTCCAGTGCTCCGGCCACATGGCTGTCATCAATGCCATCAATAATGCCTGCGGCGTTCGTATTTACGAGCAGCCGGCAAAGCCTGAAAAGGTTAAGGCTGCCTGGGAGGCCAAGCAGCGTGGTGAAGAATTGAAGCCTGAAAAATACTACCTTGGTTCCGATTTTGAAGAGGAACTGGAAGATATCAAGAGGAATCCCATTTAAACCGTTGTTCTGTCCGGTTTGCTGCGTATACAAAGAAAGGCTGCAGTGAAAGAACATTCGCTGCAGCCTTTTTGCCTGCAATGCATATTTTTTGCTTTACACCCGCCTCTCAGGGGGTTTTTATCGGGCCAAGCTTTTTAATAGTTTTGCAAGAACAAAGCCGCTTGTCTGTCATAAAGTATAGATGGGAGCAAGCAGTAAATGACGACAGGTGGGCTTCATGAAACACAGTTTTGAATATATTATTATTTATGCCACCCCTGCGGGAAAAAGGGCGGGGATCTATAAAAGCATGCAAAAGGAAGAACTGGATACACTGCTGCAAAAACTGCAAACGGACGGTTGTATTGTAGAGAAAGTGGAAATTATACGGCGCTCCCAATCGCACTGCCTGTAAAGAGAAAAGCGCTAAAGCACAAGAGAGTGTTTCTTTGTGGCAGAAGCGGCTTGCTGTCAGAACAGGCTCCGGATAAAAGGGAATACATTCCGGGCTACAAAGTAAAGGACTATAATCAGGCCGAGCAGCCAGGCGCCATATTTGACGGCTGCTGCAGTCAGGTCATTTTCCCGATTTTTTAATTCACTCATCATCTCACCTCTTTAGAGGTAGTATGCTTAAGTGCAAAGTCGTTTATACGGCAAGAAAAAACGTGCCCCTGCCGGAACACGCTTTTGCCGGTGTTTAGCTTTTATTTTTTACATCCGTATTGTTTTTGGCAAAGAGGTAATAGGCATTATAGATAGCGACAATAATGCCGATGATCGCGTTGTTGATCATGAGCATCCCTTCTTCTAAAACGGGCATAAAGTTTACAAAGGCCAGCCATGCACCGACAATAATGTGAATCCAGTGAAAAGTTGTCATTTTAAGCAGCACCTCCTTTTTTTCTAATCTGTACATTTCAAAGGAGAAATATGCGGTACCGCCTGTGTAATAAATAGTTGCCTCCCGGATCGTAAACTGTTAATACCGGGGGGTATGTTATTTACCTCCCGGGCGGGGCAAAATAAGCGGAAAAGGGAACAATAGCGGGGTGAAACCATGGAAAAAAATGCTTCCCCCTTTGCCACTGTACAGGAACAAGAGGTGAATGGGGAAATATTTCAGATTACGCACCGGATTCTGCAGGTTCCCCGGGAAACATACCTGGAAGTACTGGCCGGACATAAACATCCTTTCAGCGAAGCAGGTGCACAGCAGTTTGTTGAAAAATACCTTGCCTGGTGCGGTGAAAAAAACGGTGTTATCGGTATGGTACGCATCAGTGAAAAAGAAGGAACTGTCATCCTGGATGCGGCCATTCGCTATCGGATCAGCCGGCTGGAGCGCCCCTCTTGCCACAACTAGGCTTCTGCCGGCAAGGATTGTTTTGGTGTTACATAAATTGTTTTCTGGTTGGTGTAGACAACCATGCCGGGTTTGGCGCCTTTCGGTTTTTTCACATATTTTACTTTTGTATAGTCTACAGGGACATTGGCGGAGGCTGCCGCCTTGCTGTACCCTGCCGCCAGCGAAGCAGCCGCGTAAAGGGTGGCGACAGGCGGGTTCGAGTGACAGACAATCACATGGGAACCGGGCAGATCCTTCACATGCAGCCAGATATATTCTTTGTGCGCCGTTCGCAGGGTAAGCCGGTCATTTTGTTTGTTGTTTTTGCCGACAAAAATATCAATACCGTCGGGAGAGCGGAAATGGAGCGGCTGCGAAACAAGCTTGGCAGGCGCTTTATTTCTGTCTTTTTTTTGTATAAATCCCGCCTGTTCCATTTCTTCCCGGATTTCCAAAAGTCCCGGCAGGTCGGCATGAGAGACGGCAACAAGGAGCGACTCCAGGTAAGCCAAATCTTCCCTGGTCTCACGGACCCGTCGCTCCAGGATTTGCCGCCCGTCGCGCAGTTTCCTGTATTTTTTAAAGTAGCGCTGCGCATTTTCCTGCGGGGTTTGGGACGGCTCCAACGGGATAACAATACGGCGTGCATGTTCATCATAATAATTGGGGACTTCCGCTTTGTCCATACCTGTTTTCAGCAGATGCAGGTTGGCGGTCAACAGTTCGCCAAAGATGCGGTAACGGCCGGCATTTTCCATTTCCCGCAATTCCGTCTCCTGCAGCCGCAGTTTTTTTTCCGTACGGTTGATTCCGCTGCGAATAATTTGTAATAACTGTTGCCTGTGAGCTTTTTCCGCTTCTTGTGCCGCAAGTGAACTGTAAAAGTCGGCAAGAGCCGCATTTATGGAGGAAAAGCTGCGGGCGGCGGGGTCGCTTTCCGGAGCGGGAGAAAATAGGTAAAGCCGCGGTTTTTCCCCGGACCGGCATGTGACGGAAGGTGTTATCCGGCCTGCAGCAAGTTGGACTGCCACCTCCCGCAGGGCAATTGTGAGCGGCCGGACAACCTCCAGCGGATGTAACGCACCCTGCGGACAGCAGCGGGAGACGATTTCTTCTGCCAAATCTTTGCCAATCCCCAGGACAGCCCGGACGAGCGCCTGGGTGGGAGGAATTTTCCCCATGCCGGCAAAAATTTCAGTCAACTGTTCTTCGTCCAAGGCAAAAAGGTCCAGTTTATTCTGGGCCGGCGGCGGGTAGTATGGGGCACCGGGCAGAACTACGCGGTAGCGGCTCATTTCTTCATTTACGGCTTTAATGCTGCCCAGAACAGTGGCCGGTTGGCCTTTCCCGGTCTTGACCAAAATCAAGTTGGAGTGTTTGCCCATGATTTCGCAGATCAGTTTTTTTTCTGTCGGTATGCCAAATTCGTCAGTTGCCTGAAAGACAAAAGTCATAATCCGCTCCAGGTCGTCCTGAGCAACAGAGAGCAGCCGTGCCCCCGCAAGATGCTTGCGCAGTAGCATGCAAAAAGCAGGTGCTGCAGGCGGGTTTTCCGCTTTTCCCCGGTAAAGGTGGATGCGTGCCAGGCGGGGATCGGCGGAACAGAGCAGCTGATGGGAAGTATTATGCTTGCGCAGCTGCAGTATTATTGTCAGTTTGTCGGGCTGATTTATTTTTTCCACTCTTGCTCCCGTCAGCAATTCCTGCAGTTCGCGGCGGACAAGGTACATGGTAACACCGTCATAAGCCATTTTTATTGCCTCCTTTATGCACATTCAGTATACCAGCAGACGGGACGGAAAGGCAATAAAAGCAAGAAATCATTGTCCGATTGGTGCTTTTTTGCCGTACTGCACCATATAAATGGCGTGAGGAGAATAACGGCATGAGGTGATCGGATGCAACAATTGCCCTGGACCAGACTGGCTTTTACGGATGTCTGCCGACAGCTTCAGACTAACCACAAGACAGGCCTTTCTCCCGAAGACGCCGGACTTAGACTGAAGCAAAACGGCCGCAACATACTGGAAAAGAAAAAACAGGTTTCACCCGTGCTGCTGTTTTTCTCGCAGTTCCAGGATTTTATGGTTTTAGTTTTGCTTGCGGCAACTCTGCTTTCCGCACTGCTTGGGGAATATAGCGATGCCGTTGTTATTATTTGCATTGTTTTCCTCAATGCGCTGCTGGGATTTTTACAGGAATATCGGGCGGAAAAATCGCTGGAAGCACTGCGGGAGCTGACGGCGCCAACGGCCAAGGTATACCGGGGCGGCAAGCGTTATGAAATCCCGGCGGAGGAAATTGTACCCGGTGATGTGGTACTGATAGAAGCGGGCGACCGTATTCCTGCGGATATCCGCCTGGGGGAGGTTCACGGACTGTTGGTGAATGAAGCTGCACTGACAGGGGAGTCCGTGCCTGTAACCAAAACTTCGGAGGCCCTTTGGGAAGAGTCTCCCGCCCTTGGTGATTGCGTAAATATGGTTTTCATGGGCACAATGAGTGTGGGCGGTTACGGCAGCGGTGTGGTTGTGGCTACCGGGATGAAAACGGAAATGGGGCGGATAGCCTATTTAATACAGGATGCGGAAGAAGAGGAAACACCGTTGCAAAAGCGTCTGGGGCAGTTGGGTCGCCTGCTGGTGGCGGGCTGCCTGTCAGTCTGCGGCCTGGTAGTCCTGCTGGGATTGCTCCAGGGTCTGGAGCTCTACAAAATGTTTTTGGCGGGTATTTCCCTGGCCGTGGCGGCCATCCCGGAAGGATTGCCTGCCGTTGTTACTATTGCCCTGGCTTTGGGTGTCCAGCGCATGGTAAAAAAGAACGCCATTGTCAGGCGCCTGCCGGCTGTGGAGACACTGGGTTGCGCCACTGTCATCTGTTCCGATAAAACGGGTACCCTGACACAGAATAAAATGAATGTAAAAGAAATCTGGGCCGGCGGGCGGCATTACACTGTGGAAGGAGAAGGATATGCTCCCCATGGGGCCTTTAAGCAAGGGGATAAAAAGGTCAAACCACAAGACGAACCGGCCCTGCTGTTAGCCCTTACTGCGGCTGTCCTCTGTAATAACGCCAGCCTATACCGCGGCAGTATGCCGGTTATGCCTCTATGGCGGCAAAAAAAAGTAACATGGGAAATACAGGGTGACCCAACGGAAGGGGCGCTTTTGGCGGCAGGGGCAAAAGCGGGACTCTGGCGTGAGGATTTGGAACAGAAACTGCGGCGGGTTGCGGAACAACCTTTTGACGGTACCCGCAAAAAAATGTCCGTTTTGTATGAGGGCGAAAACGGTCGGATTCTGTATGTCAAAGGAGCACCGGAAATAGTCCTGGGGAGTTGCACACAGATTTATTATGAAGGCCGGGTAGTGGAATTGTCCCGCATTCAGCGGGAGGAGGTGCTGCAGCAGACAGAAAAAATGGCGGCACTGGCGCTGCGCACCCTGGCGGTAGCTTACAAGCCGCAAACAGGCGGTTCGGGGCAGATCCGGGAAGAAAACCTGATTTTTCTTGGACTCCTGGGAATGATGGATCCACCGCGGCCTGAAGTGCTGCCGGCCATTCGCAAATGCCATAAGGCAGGCATTAAAACAGTAATGATTACGGGAGACCATAAAACAACGGCCATAGCAGTTGCCCGCTCTCTCCACCTTCTGCCGCGGCACGGGAAAGTGCTGACAGGGCGTGAGCTGGATGCAATGACGGATGGAGAGCTGGAGCAGGCAGTGGAACATACATATGTTTATGCCAGGGTTACACCGGAACATAAGCTGCGGATTGTCCGGGCGCTGAAACGTCGGGACCATATCGTGGCCATGACGGGAGACGGAGTCAACGATGCGCCGGCGGTCAAGGAGGCCGATATCGGTATTGCCATGGGGGAGAGCGGCACAGATGTGACCAGGGAGGCGGCCGCCATGGTGCTGGCAGATGACAATTTTGCCACCATTGTCAATGCAGTGGAGGAAGGGCGCGGCATCTATGACAATATCCGCAAGTTTATTCGTTTTCTCTTGGCCTGCAATACCGGAGAGATTCTGACCATGTTGCTGGCCATGCTGGCAGGGCTGCCTCTGCCCCTGCGTCCCATTCAAATACTCTGGATCAACCTGGTAACGGACGGTCTGCCGGCCATGGCGCTCGGTGTTGATCCTCCCGACAGCCGGGTTATGGAAAGGAAGCCACGTCACCCTGCCGAGAGTATTTTTGCCCGCGGGTTATGGGAGAAGATCCTGGGACGCGGTATAGCAATCGGCCTGACCACTGTTTTGATCTTTGCTTTTGCGCTTGGGCGGGGCGCCGAGCTTGACACGGCCCGGACCATGGCTTTTGTTACACTTATTATTGCCCAGATGGTTTATGTTTTTGATTGCCGTAGCGAGCAGTTGACCGTCTGGCAGATTAGTATCTTTACCAACATTTGGCTTTTGGCTGCTGTTGGTTCCTCCCTGCTTTTACTTGCTTTGGTTCTTTACCATCCCGGGCTGGCGTCAGTTTTTATGACTACTCCGCTGTCGGCAAAACAGTGGCTGCTGATTGTGGGGGCCGCCGCCGCCCCTGATATTTTGGGCGGCTTGCTTGCCCTGCTGAAAGCAGTTTTCCTACCCCGGGTTGCTGTTTTAAAAAAATAACTAAATTTGCCACCTTCGTTTTTTTTGTTAAAATAGTAAAGGAGAATACACATATATAAAGAGAGGTAAGTTAATGATCAAAAGCATGACAGGCTACGGGCAGGCGGAAAGCGTTCCCGGAGAGAAAAACTATTTCAAGGTGGAATTACGGTCCGTTAATCATAGGTACCTTGATATTAACATCCGCATGCCCAGGGAAATACAGGCACTGGAGGAAAAAGTGCGACGTCGTCTGCAGCAAGTCCTGAGCAGGGGGAGAGTGGAAGTAAACATAACTTGGAATGCAGAAGACGCGGAGGCGGTAAATGTTGTCCTGGATCGCAAACTGCTTTTTGCGTACAGGAAAGCGCTGGCAGAAATGCAGGACATCTGCGGTGTCAAGGATGCGCCCGTACTGGAAATTCTCACACGTTTTCCCGATCTGCTGCGGGTAGAGAAGGCAGAGACGGAGCTGGATAAAATCTGGAGCGACCTGCTGCCTGTCCTGGATGCCGCGGCGGCAAAACTGCAGCAGCAGCGCCTGGAAGAAGGAGCCCGCCTGGAAGCGGACCTGCTGCCGCGCCTGCAGCTGGTGGCCGATTTTTCCCGGCAGGTGGAGGAGAGGGCCCCGCTGATTGTGGCTGAATACCGCAAAAAGCTGGCCGAACGCTTGCATGAGTTTTTGGCGCAGGCGGAAATAGATTCTTCCCGCCTGCTGATGGAAGCCGCCATTTTTGCCGACCGTTGCAATGTGACTGAAGAACTGGTCAGGCTCGGGAGCCACTTGACAGCTTTTAAAGCGACACTGCAGGAGAAGGGGCCGGTGGGGCGGAAGCTGGATTTTTTAACCCAGGAGCTTTTCCGGGAAGTGAATACCATCGGGTCCAAAGCCAACGATTATGAGGTGGCCAGGTTGGTGGTGGAAATGAAATCCGAACTTGAAAAGATACGTGAACAGGTGCAAAATATAGAATGAGCGTGTTTGCGGTATCTTCTTTTCACCCCTTGCATTTTTTACCGCAAATCCGTTATACTATTAGCAGGGTTCACCGGGAAAACCAATTTCGCTTCGTCGCAATAAAAGGAGGTTCCCGCCTTGCAAATTAAATTGATTAATATAGGATTTGGCAACATTGTTTCCGCCAACAGGATTATTGCCATCGTCAGTCCTGAATCTGCACCGATTAAACGTGTCATTACTGAAGCCAGGGATCGCGGTATGTTGATTGATGCTACTTACGGTCGCAGAACTCGAGCCGTTATTATTACGGACAGCGGCCATGTTGTTTTGTCGGCTGTGCAGCCGGAAACAGTAAAACACCGCCTGCAAACAAAAGAAACTGTAATGGCTGAAGAAGAGGAATAAGCAACCGGAGGAAAATAGTGGTGCAGACAGGTTTACTTATTGTGATTTCGGGTCCTTCAGGAGCAGGGAAAGGCACGGTCTGTCAAGCACTGCTGGAAAAGAAGCCCGACCTTGTCCTGTCGGTTTCGAAAACAACCCGTCAACCCCGTGCCGGTGAACAGGACGGGGTTAATTATTTCTTTGTCAGCAGGGAAGAATTTGAGGAAGCAATAACTGCCGGTGAATTTCTCGAATACGCCTGTGTCTATGACCATTACTACGGGACACCGCGCAAAACGGTGGAAAAGATGCTGGCAGCGGGACGCGATGTCATCTTGGAGATTGATCCCCAGGGTGCGCAGCAGGTGATGCGCACTTATCCGGAAGGTGTTTTTATCTTTTTGCTGCCACCGTCCGGCGCAGAGCTGCGCAACCGTATCACCAACCGTGGCACGGAAAGCAGGGACGATTTGGCAAAACGCCTGACGGCAGCGGCGCTGGAGATAGCACAGGCATACAAATACAAATATGTTGTCGTAAATGACAGTGTCCCTGCGGCTAGGGACAAGATTTTTGCCATTATCACAGCGGAAAAGCTGCGTGTCACCAGGAATCACAACTTGATTCAAGCTCTGGTCGAGGAGGTAAAAAGATGATTTATCCTTCCATTGACAAGCTGATGGAGAAAATGGACAGTAAATATACTCTGGTAATTGCTGCAGCCAAAAGAGCGCGCATGCTGAATGAAAATGCACCCAAACTGGTGGAAACAAACTCGAAGAAAGACGTTTCCGTTGCCCTTGAAGAAATTGCGGCAGGTAAAATAGGTTATGAACGCGCAAAAAAATAGAAGGCGCCTGTACCGGTCGGCGCTGCTTCGCCGGGCGGAAAGCATGCCTTCCGGAAAAGAGAAGATAAATAAAAAGGGCGAGTTTTTCGCCCTTTTTAGGTTATAAAAACTTAGTCAGGATGTGTGGAGTTACCAGAACTTCAACCATTGAAGCAACAGCCAGCAGGCCGGCGAGATAAGGCAGGGAAAAGCCCATTTCTGCCAATATGAAACGTATCGTCTGACCGCGGGATGTATTCGGCAGGGGGAAAACAAGATGATAACCAAGTTTCAGGCCGAGGGCGACACTGAGGAAAAAAGCAGGCAGTTCAAAAATGCCGTGGGGGAGCACCCCGGCCGCAAGAAAAGGCAGCGGAGCCACGCCGCTTTCCGCCAGTCGGAAAGCCACCAGGCCGAGGACGGCGCCGTTTGCCAGGGCGGAAAAAAGGGCGGGCAGACCAAGTAGGAAACCCAGAAACATAATGGAAATCAGGGATGTCAGATTGTGCAGAAAAAGAATCAGCAGCCCCTGCAGGGGCGAGGCGGTAAAAACTTCTTCGCCCAACTCCTGCAGCATTGTCAAAGATGACTCTTCCAAAAGTTTTGCCATTTCCGGGTCCTGTGAAAAGGTGGTATAAGCCAGAAAAAAACCGCCAAGAAAAAAACAAATTGCCAGAGCCAGCCAGGAACGGTTGTTACGTGCCAGTGCTGCAAAGTTTAAATTCATTTTTCCTACCTCCGTCACCATTATACGCCGGGGAGAGACAGTTATGCAAGATACGGCACTGCGGGAGGGGAATGGAGAAAAATGTGGAATCAGTGAGGAGAATGAAACCGGGGGACGACAGCATGTCAAAATATGCAGATATAATTGTCAAAATCCACAATCTGAAAGAGGATCGCTCTTTTACTTACCGTATTCCTCCTTACCTGTCTGTGGCAGTGGGCAGCCGTGTTCTGGTACCTTTCGGCAACCGAACCGTCCCGGGTTATTGTGTCGCCCTAGCAGATACAATAGACCCAAAGGTGGAGCGGCAACTGAAGGACATTAAGGCAGTCTTGGACGGGCAACCGGTCTTGACGCCGGAACTCATCAGCCTTGCCTTTTGGGGGGCAAAGCGTTATCTCTGTTCCGTCATTGATTTTCTGGAAGCCATGGTTCCCGCCACGCTGAAGGCCGCGGGAGGACATAAGACAAAAACGGCAAGATATGCCGAGTTGACGAAAGCAGGCGAAGGCGCCACCGCCAAAGGCAGTAAGCAGCAGCTTGCCCTGCTTTTGTTGAAATCCGGGCCTGTCTCACTGGCCGACCTCGAAAACAGAGGTATCAGCAGAAGCACAGTGCACAGCCTGGCAAAAAAAGGCTTGGTGAGGCTTGTCGACTTGCCTCTTAGGAGGGATCCTCTGGCCGGTCTCACACCAGTAAAGGAAGCACCGTTACAATTGACACCGGCACAGCGGGAAGTTTTAGCACAGCTTACCCGAAACGGCGCCGGTCGTCCCAAACCTATGCTGCTTTACGGCGTGACAGGCAGCGGGAAAACGGAAGTCTACCTCCAGGCTATTGCCTGCATGCTGCAAAAAGAATTGGCCAGCATTGTCCTGGTGCCGGAGATTGCCCTGACACCCCAAATGACGGAACGTTTTGTCGCCCGCTTTGGCAACAAGGTGGCCGTCCTGCACAGCCGCCTCTCGGCGGGGGAACGTTACGATGAATGGTGCCGGGTGGCCCGGGGGGAAGCGCTGGTGGTGATCGGCGCGCGCTCCGCCGTTTTTGCCCCTGTGCCGAAACTGGGCTTGATTATTCTCGATGAAGAACATGAAATTACTTATAAACAGGAAGAAACGCCGCGTTACCATGCCCGCGACATCGCCCTGCGGCGGGCGGAAATGCACGGAGCGGCGGTAATTCTGGGAAGCGCCACCCCGTCACTGGAATCTTACACCAAGGCGTTGCGCGGCGAGTACCGGCTGGCAAAACTGCCGCAGCGGATTGCGGGCCGACCGCTGCCGCCGGTGGAAATCGTCGATATGCGGGAAGAGTTGAAGAGCGGCAATAGAAGCATTTTCAGCCGCACACTGCAGGCGGCGCTCAGGGATGCCCTGGCGGCGGGCAAGCAGGCTATTATTTTTCTTAACAGACGAGGTTATTCAACCTTTGTCTTGTGCCGCACCTGCGGCCATGTCATGCGCTGCCCGGCTTGCAATGTATCCTTGAAATTCCATAGCACCTTGGCTATGCTGTGCTGCCACTACTGTGACTACCGGGAACCTTATCCTAGCGCTTGCCCGGCTTGCGGCGGACGCTATATCCGCCATTTTGGCACCGGAACGCAGAAAGTGGAAGAGGAGCTGCGGCGACGTTTCCCCGCTGCACGTCCCCTGCGGCTGGATGCAGATTCTACAGCCCGCAAAGGTGAATATCGGCAAATCCTGGCAAGTTTCAGGCGCGGCGAGGCCAATGTTTTAGTCGGCACGCAAATGATTGCCAAGGGGCTCGATTTCCCCAAAGTAACTCTTGTCGGTGTAATTACGGCGGATACGGCCTTAAACCTGCCCGATTTCCGGGCCGGGGAGAGGACTTTTCAGATGCTGACCCAGGTGGCCGGGCGTGCCGGCCGCGGTGCAACGGGGGGGCGTGTTGTGATCCAGACTTATACCCCTGAACATTACGCCGTGGTGGCGGCCCGGAAGCACGATTTTGAAACTTTTTACCGGGAAGAAAGCGCCCGCCGAAAAGAACTGGGCTACCCGCCCTTCGGCTACCTGGTGCGCCTGCTTGTCAGCGGCGGGGTAGAGGGGAATGTAATGAAGGCCGCATCCCTGCTTACAGGTTTTTTAGGAACGGAGATCGAGATCTGGGGCCCTTCTCCCTGTCCCCTGGAAAAAGTACGCGGACGCTACCGCTGGCAGCTTGTGCTCCGCGGCGATGAATTGGAACCGCTTTTAGCTGCAGCCAAGGAAGCGGCAAACAGGTTCCGGCAGTGCGCGGTAACGGCAAAAGTCCGCCTTTCGCTGGACGTTGAGCCTTTGCATTTATTATAATAGAAGTAAGGCAGACAATGAGAGGAAGATTAAAATGGCGCAACGTATCATCCGCAAAAACGGTGATGAAGTCTTACGCCGCAAAGCAGCAGCGGTCGGGAAAATCACTCCCGGAATCCGTGTGCTGCTTGATGACATGGCAGAAACCATGTATGCTGCGGACGGTGTGGGGCTGGCCGCCCCGCAAGTTGGCATCAGCAAGCGACTGGTGGTGATTGACGTCAGGGATGAACACGGCCTGCTTAAGCTGGTGAACCCGGAAATTGTGGATAAAAACGGGGCAGTTGTTGCCGTTGAAGGCTGTCTCAGCTTTCCGGGATTGGCCGGTGAAGTGGAAAGGGCGGAGACGGTTACTGTCAAGGCCCTTGATGTGGAAGGCCGCCCCGTGGAGATAGTTGCCGACGGCCTGCTGGCACGGGCGTTTCAGCATGAAATTGACCACCTGGACGGTATTCTTTTTATAGATAAAGTGATTCGTTTTGTTAATGAAGAAGAGGCGGAAGATAAGGATGAAAACGACTAAAATTGTTTTTTTCGGCACACCGGACTTTGCCGTGGCGGCCCTGGAAGCACTGCAGCAGGCTTTTACCGTCTTGGCCGTGATCACGCAGCCGGACAGGCCTGCCGGCAGGGGAAGGAAACTTACGGCACCGCCGGTAAAAAACAAAGCCCTTGCCCTGAAAATCCCTGTCTGGCAGCCCGAGTCGGTTCGTGGCAATGAGTTTGCCGCGAGACTTGCCGCCCTGGAACCGGATTTTTTGGTAACCGCCGCCTACGGCAAGCTGCTGCCGCGGTCGGTGCTTGCCGTACCGCGCTTGGCGGCGCTTAATATCCATGCATCGCTTTTACCTGCTTACCGAGGCGCAGCCCCCATCCAACGTGCAGTTATGAACGGGGAGAAAGAAACGGGCATTACGATTATGGAAATGGATGAAGGCATGGATACGGGCGCTATTATTCTGCAGGAAGCGATCCCCATTGCCGCCGACGATACGGCTGGGACGGTGCATGACAAATTGTCCGTCCTGGGGGCCAAGCTGATTGTGGAAGCAATCCGAGCCGTCCTTTGCGGCACCGCCGTCCGCCGCCGGCAGGATGAAGCAAAGGCATCCTCTGCACCCCCAATCCAACGGGGGGAAGCGAGGATTAACTGGTGCGCCCCTACGAATGTGGTGCATAACCTGGTGCGCGGTATGAACCCCTGGCCGGGAGCGTATACTGAAAGTGACGGCAAACGACTGAAAATCTGGGCAGGACAACCCGCCGCCGGCCGGGGAACGCCTTGCGGCCTGGTCCTGGAAGCCGCCCCGAGCGGCATCTTGGTGGCAACGGGGGATGGCGCCTACCGGATCACCAGGCTGCAGGCACCGGGGAAGAATATTTTGCCGGCTGCAGAATTTCTGCGCGGCAACCCCTTGCCTGTTGGAACCGTACTGGGAAGGCAGGAGGGAGGAGAGAGAGGAGAATGATTAAAAAACGTCTTTTTCTGGGACTTTTAGCCTGCAGCCTCCTGCTTATGGCCGGCATCCTGGCCTATTTTTTCCTCACATTTTTCCGCCGTGACCCGGGGGTGCTGCGTTACATCTTCCTGGGGGTAATTCTGGCGGTCCTGGCGGTGCTGGCGGTAATCCTTTTGGGTTTTTCCGGTATTTTACTGTCGCTGTTGTCCGACAGGGAGTTTTTGTTCCTGGAAAAGCCAATGAATTTTACTGTTTCCTTGCTGTATCCGGTGGTGGTCCGGGTGGGGAGGCTTTTTAAAATAGCTCAGGACAAAATCCAGCGTTCCTTTGTGGAGGTCAATAACCAGCTTGTGAGGGTAAGGTGCGGCAGGCTTAAGCCGGACCGCCTGCTTGTCCTGTTGCCGCACTGCCTGCAAACAGCAGAGTGCAATAAAAGAATTACGAGCGACCAGTCCAACTGTATTCGCTGCGGGCGCTGCCCTGTAGGCGGCATCCTGAACCTGTGTGATCGTTATGGCGTGCCTGTACGTATTGCTACAGGCGGCACACTGGCCAGGGATGCAGTCAAGAAACTGCAGCCGCAGGCCATTGTGGCCGTAGCTTGTGAACGTGACCTGACAAGCGGTATTCTCGACTGTATTCCTCTGCCTGTTTTGGGCGTTACCAATGAACGCCCCAACGGCCCTTGTTACAATACGGCTGTAAACCTGCAGTCTGTGGAGGAGTCCATACTGTTTTTCATTAAAGGAGGAGAAAAGAATGTTCGGCTTAACCTTTCTTCCTGATTGGACATGGATTATCATCCTGCCGGCGTTATTTTTTGCCATGTATGCACAGGCCAAGGTTCAGGGAACCTACCAACGCTATTCCCGCGTTCATGCCCGTTCCGGGCTGACGGGAGCCCAGGTTGCACGCAGGCTGCTGGACAGAGCCGGACTGACCCATATCCCTGTGGAGATGAGCAGGGGGATGCTTTCCGACCATTTTGACCCGCGCGAGGGCGTGATCAGACTTTCTCCCGGGGTCTACCAAAGCAATTCCTTGGCGGCACTGGGTATAGCGGCCCATGAAACGGGCCATGCCCTGCAGCATGATGACGGCTACTTCCCCCTTGCGTTTCGCAACAATCTTTTCCCCGTAGCCAGCATCGGTTCACAACTTGCCTTCCCGCTGTTTTTCATCGGTTTCCTGTTTGGGACCACCTCCCTGGGCTACCTGATGGATATTGGTATTCTGCTGTTTGCCTTTGCCGTGCTTTTTCAACTGGTGACGCTGCCTGTGGAATACAATGCCTCAAACCGTGCCATCGCCATGCTGGGTGAAGGCGGGTATCTCACCCGGGAAGAAATCGGTCCCGCCCGGGAAGTCCTGAATGCGGCCGCCCTAACCTACTTGGCCGCAGCGGCTGTTGCTTTAACACAACTTTTCCGTCTGCTTATCCTGCGGGACAGGAGAAGGTAAAATGAAAAAAAAGCACCTCTCAGCCCGGGAAGCCGCATTGTTGGCCCTGGAGTCTGTCCTGGAAGAAGGCGCTTATGTTAATCTGGCTCTGGCCAAGGTGCTGTCCGGACACGCGCTGGACGAGCGCGACAGGCGGTTGGTGGCGGAAATAACTTACGGTGTGGTGACTTACAAGCTTACACTGGACTGGATAATCATGCAGCTTACAGGTCGGCCGGCAGACAAGCTGGACCGGCCTGTGCTGCTTGTTTTATATATCGGCCTGTATCAGCTTTTTTACCTGGACAAAATTCCTGCACCGGCGGCAGTGCATACCAGTGTGGAGCTGATTAAAAAAACAAAAAAGCGTGCCCTGGCAGGCTTTGTCAACGGTGTGCTGCGCGGTGCCTTGCGCAGAAAAAACAACCTGCCATGGCCCGACAAAAAGGAGGAGAACACGGCGGAGTACTTAAGTCTCCGCTATGCCCATCCGCTCTGGATGGTGAAACGCTGGCTCGACCGGTTGGGTCCCGAGGAAACGGAAAAACTGCTGGCAGCCAATAATATGGCACCTCCTGTCACGATCCGTGTCAATACATTACGCACAGACAGGGAGAGTCTGCTTTCCCGACTGGCGGCGGAGGGGGTAGAAGCGGAAGCGAGCGGGATTACACCGGAGGCAATAATCATCAAAAGCAGCCCCGGTCTTGGCAGCCTTGCCTCTTACAAGGATGGCTTGTTTCAGGTGCAGGGAGAAAGCGCCATCCTTGCTTCCCGCATCCTGGCGCCTGCTCCCGGCAGCCGGGTGCTGGACATGTGCAGCGCCCCCGGGGGCAAAACCACCCACCTGGCCGCCCTGATGCAGAACAGGGGGGAAATTGTAGCCCTTGACATCTACCCCCACCGCCTGGAGCTGGTAAAAGCAAATGCACGCCGCCTGGGAGCGGCTATCATTACCACCGTTCTGCTGGACGGGCGGGAAATCACCCCGGGGCAGTACGGTCTTTTTAATTACATTCTGCTGGACGCACCTTGTACCTGCCTGGGAGTGATCCGCCGCAAGCCGGATATTAAGTGGAGGCGGCGGGAAAAGGAGATAGGTATCCTTGCCGCGCTGCAAAAGGAGCTTCTGGAGAGGGCGGCTGCCGTCCTCGCTCCCGACGGGGTGCTGGTGTACAGCACTTGTACCAATGAACCGGAGGAAACAACGGAGCAGATTGATTCTTTCCTGGAACGACACCCGGAGTTTACTTCGTCTCCTTTTACTGTCAGCCTGCCTCCTACCCGGCGGCAGCAGTCGGTGTACGGCGGCATTCAGCTTTACCCCCATGTGCATGGTGTGGACGGTTTTTTTCTTGCCAGGCTGCGGAAGGCCGGCCGTTAAGCTCCCGCTTTGCATAGGTGAGGCGTTTTTGATATACTTGCGCTGACATTACGGTATGTTTGCGGCCGGATTTGACTGCAAGGATGTGTTCTGTTTTGGACAAGATTAATCTTTTGGCTTTAAATGCCGATGAAGTAAAAGGATTTTTAACCCGTTTTGGCGAACCTGCTTTCAGAGCGAATCAGCTTTTGGACTGGATCTGGCGGAAAAACGCCGACTCTTTTACCGAGATGAGCAATCTGCCGCTTGTGCTGCGCCGGCAGCTTGCCGACGTGGCAGTGATTGGCATTTTAAAATTACTGCGTACCCAGGAATCAAAAGACGGGACGGTAAAGCTGCTTTTTGCCCTGCAGGACGGGCAGACGGTGGAAACAGTAATTTTGCCTTATGACATTGGCAACAGTGTTTGCCTCTCTACCCAAGTGGGCTGCAAGATGGGATGTGCTTTTTGTGCTTCCGGCATGCCGGGTTTTATCCGCAACCTGGCACAGGAAGAAATCATGGAACAGCTGCTTTTTGCGCGCCGCATCGAGCAGGCAAGGGGGAGACGGGTAAAAAACGTCGTACTCATGGGAAGCGGCGAGCCCCTTGACAACTGGGATGAAGTGCTTGCCTTCCTGCAGGCGGTAAACGACCCTCAGCGGCTTGGTATGAGCCTGCGCCATATTACTCTTTCCACAGCAGGGCTTATCCCAAAAATCCTGGAATTGGCGGCAAAAAAACTGCCGCTCAATCTGGCGGTATCGCTGCATGCCGCAGACAATGACCTCCGCAGCCGCCTGCTCCCGGTGAATAAAAAATACCCGGTGGAAGAGCTGGTGGCTGCCTGTGATCAATATACGGCCGTTACCGGCCGTCGCGTAACCTACGAATATATTCTGCTTGACAATATTAATGACAGGCCTGAACATGCACGCAGGCTTACAGAGCTATTGAGAGGGAGGCTGTGCCATGTAAACCTGATCCCTCTCAATCCTGTTGCGGAACTGCCCTACAGGCCCAGTCCACCCGGGCGTGTTAAAACTTTTGCCACTGTCCTGGAAGAAGCCGGCCTCAATGTTACCGTTCGGCGACGCCTGGGCAGTGACATTGCTGCTGCCTGCGGGCAATTGCGCAATTTATTTTGTGGGGATCCAAATGAGGGGTGAAGAGTTTGTTAGCAGCAGGTATCAGCGACCAGGGGAGAGTACGGCCAAACAATGAAGACCGTTATTTAATCCTCGACGAGAGCCCGTTATTGCTCTTGGCCGTTGCGGACGGGATGGGCGGGCATGCTGCAGGAGAGGTGGCCAGCTCTATGGCGCTGGATGTAATCCGCAGCTATCTTGACAGCCACCGCCAAAAGCTTTTGCAGGCGGCGGCACAAGGAAAGACTCTGCTGCCTTACCTCGAGAAAATGTTGGCGCTGGCCAACGCCCAAATCCTGCAAAGCAGCGGAGAAAACTGCGAATATAACGGTATGGGAACTACTCTCACCATGATTTTGCATGTTCTGGAAATGTCCTGGCTGGCCCATATCGGCGACAGCCGTGCATACCTTTTCCGTGAACAAAGCGTACAGCAGTTGACTGAAGACCATACCCTTGTCTCACAGTTGGTGAAAAACGGCCAGATCCGTGCAGAGGAAGCATCCGACCATCCCCAGCGCAACATCCTGACGCGGGCGCTGGGGACTGACAAGGATCCCGGGTTTGATATCATTCCCCTTTCTTTGCGGAAGGGGGATCGCCTGCTTCTTTGCACGGACGGGCTGCACAGCCATGTCGGCGCAGAAGAAATAGCCGGCATTATCGCCGAAAGCAGCAACCGGGAAGAAGCTGTAAAAAAACTGGTGAATTTGGCAAATGCCAGGGGCGGAACCGATAATATTACCGTGATTTTGGCTGAAAAACTGTAATCCCTGCCCAAAGAGGACTCGAGGTGAAGAGATGATAGGGAAAATATTGGGGAACCGCTATCAAATCATGGAAAAAATCGGAGACGGTGGTACGGCAGTCGTTTATAAAGGGAGAGATACTCTGCTTAACCGTCATGTAACCATTAAAGTACTGCGTCCTGAATATGTGAGCGACCAAGATTTTGTTCGCCGTTTCCGCCGTGAGGCTCAAGCTGCTGCCGGCCTGTCCCACCCCAATATCGTCAGCATTTATGATGTGGGAATGGAAGACGGGGTTCATTATATTGTCATGGAGTATGTCCACGGCCAGTCCTTGAAAGCGCTTATTGAAGAACTGGGACAGCTGCCTGTGCGAATGGCTGCAGAATATGCCGCGCAAATTGCCCTGGCCCTGGGCAATGCCCATAAACACGGTATTATCCACCGGGATGTAAAACCGCATAATATTCTGATCAGCGATGACGGCCGTGTAAAAGTAACCGATTTCGGCATTGCACAAGCTGTCACTGCCTCCACCATAACTTACACTGGGGCTATTTTAGGTTCGGTGCATTATTTTTCCCCGGAGCAGGCGCGCGGAGGCCAGACAGATGAAAAATCTGACATTTATTCCCTTGGTATAGTTTTATATGAAATGTTGACAGGAAAAGTGCCCTATAGCGGTGAGTCTCCTGTTTCCATTGCTGTCAAGCACCTGCAGGAGCCTTTTCCCGATCCACAGGAGAGCAATCCGGAAATACCTGTGGAAATAAAAAGGATTATTTTTCGGGCGGTGCAAAAAAATCCGGCCGACCGCTTTCAAACTGCCGGAGAAATGGCGGCTGAACTGCAAAACTGGCTCTCCGGCAGGCAGTTGCATCCTTCCACTATTAACAAGCCTTATGTTACAGGCATGAAGGCGGCCGAAAGACGACCGGCGGCCAAAAAGAAAAGAGGCATAAAAATACTTTATTTTCTTGCCGCCCTGATGGCGGTTCTCATGCTGGCACTCTTTGTTTACGGTGTTTTTCGTTTCCTTGACTCAATTCGTGTTCCCGATGTGGTAGTTCCCAATGTGGAAGGCGAAACACTCCAGAATGCCACCATGATTCTTGAAGAAGCGGGCCTGGTGCCGAGACTTGGACAGCAGGAGTATCATCCCGACATCCCAATCAACCAGGTCATTAGCCAGGACCCGAAAGCAGGACGCACTGTAAAAGCGGGCCGCACGGTCACACTGGTAACCAGCCTGGGACCGGAACTGATCACCGTGGAAAATGTTGTGGGAAAAATGTTGCGGGAAGCACGCATGGTCTTGGAAGAAAGCGGTTTTGAAGTCAAGGTGGAAGAAGTCTACAGCGAAATGCCGTCCCAGACTGTTGTCTCACAAGACCCGGGCGGCGGCTATAAAATACCGCGGGGCTCGGAAATTACCCTTTATGTAAGCAAGGGCAGCGAGCCGATAGAAATGTTTGATTTTACCGGCAGGACACTGGAAGATGCCGAAGCCTGGCTTTCGCTTTTCGGGCTCAACCTGCGGCATATTAAAGAAGAGCATAGCGATGAATATGAAGCCGGTTATGTAATCGACCAGTTTCCCGCCCCGGGCGAAATGGTGCAGGCTGGGGACGACGTGGATCTGGTAATCAGCAAAGGACCGGAAAAGCTTCCCCCGGAGAAGATCCCCCTTACCATTAACACGGAAGGCATTCCCATCGGGGAGACAATCACGGTGACTATCCGTGACGAGGAAGGGGAAAGGAGCGAAACATATGTCTGTGACGGAAATCCGATCCAGACCTTCGGCTGGGGCAGCGGCACCGTGGAAGTAAGCTGGGGCATTTATACGGAAACAGTAGCCTTTCCATAATGCAGACCAGGAGGGAATGTTTCTGCAGGGAATTATTCTCAGGGCGGTAGGAGGTTTTTATGATGTTCGCACGGCAGACGGCAAAACATACCGCTGCCGTGCCCGCGGCAGGCTGAAAAAAGTGAAAATGGGACTTTTGGCAGGCGACCGTGTCCGCTTTAGTGTAACGGCCGGCGCGGAAGGAGTGGTGGAGGAAATATATCCACGGCAGACGCTGCTTTTTCGCCCACCTGTAGCCAACGTGGAGCAGGTGATGCTGGTTGGTGCGTTGCAGGATCCGCCCCTGTCCCTGCAGCTTCTGGACAGGCTGCTTGTGCTCGCCGCCAGCCGTCGCTTGCACCCTCTGATTTGTTTCAATAAGGCCGACCTGCCGCATGCCCGCGAGGATATTGCCGAACTGCTTGCCATTTACAAAGCTGCAGGCTATACCGTCTTTGTTACCAGCGCCAAAACCGGACTGGGCATAGGGGAACTGCGGGCCGCGCTGTGCGGCAGAATTTCTGTGTTGGCCGGCCCTTCCGGGGCGGGCAAATCTTCCCTAATTAACCGTATCCAGCCTGGTCTCTCGCTGAAGGTGGGCGGTATTTCGGAAAAAAGCAAGCGCGGCCGCCACACAACACGCCATGTGGAACTGCTGTCACTTGACTGCGGCGGCTTTGTGGCTGATACCCCGGGATTCAGCCAGCTGGAGCTGTTGGAGATAAAAAGCAGGGAGCTCTCCGCCTATTTCCCCGAGTTTGCCGCCTTTGCCGCACAGTGCCGTTTTCATAGCTGCCTGCATGCCGGAGAACCGGACTGCGCAGTCAGTGAAGCTGTGGCAAGACAGGAAATCGCCGCGTCACGCTATGAGCACTATTTGCTTTTTTTACAGGAAACCAGAGAGCAGGAAAGGAGTTTTTAAATGCTCATTGCACCATCACTCTTGGCTGCCGATTTTTCCCGCCTGGCGGGGGAAGTGCAAAAAGTGGAGGCCGCCGGTGCGGATTGGCTGCATTTCGACATTATGGATGGACATTTTGTGCCCAATATTACCATGGGCCCGCAAATCGTCAAATCCCTGCGCCGGCACACAGGGCTTTTTTTTGATGTCCATCTGATGATTGAAAACCCGGAAAGGTTTCTGGAGGATTTTGTCGACGCCGGTGCCGATGCCGTCACCGTCTCGGCGGAAGCATGTACCCATCTGCACCGTGTGCTGCAGGAAATCCGCAGGTTGGGCGTTAAGGCCGGCGTAGCTCTAAACCCGGCCACACCACTAAACATACTTGATTATGTCCTTGATGAACTGGACTTAATTTTGCTGATGAGCGTCAATCCCGGTTTTGGCGGCCAGAAGTTTATTCCCGCCGTTCTGCCGAAGATTGCCAAAGCAAAAGCAATGCTTTCAGGCAGAAACATTCTGCTGTCGGTAGACGGAGGTATTAATGCGGAAACAGCTCCCCTGGTAGCGGCGGCGGGAGCGGATGTGGCAGTGGCCGGAACGGCAGTTTTTGGCCAAGATGATGTGGTGCAGGCCATAAAAATGCTGCGGACGGAGAAGAAGTCTGTTTAACAGTCCCCGGCTAAGCAAAGGTTGCCGCCTGTCCACCGTGGTGCGGCTTCCCGGAGGGATTTATATGAAAACTGTGTATGGAGATGAAAAAGAGCTTCTAGCCCGCTGCAGGCAAGGCGATCTTGCCGCCTATGATATATTGATGCAGCGCTATGAAAAAAAGATTTATGCGCTCTGCCTGCGCATGTCCGGCAATAGTTTTGATGCCGAGGATCTGGCCCAGGAAGTGTTTCTGAAGGCATTCAGAGCTCTGCCAAATTTTCACGGCCAATCCGCTTTTTCTACCTGGCTTTTCCGCATTGCCGCCAATACCTGCCTGGATGAACGCCGCCGGCGGAAAAGGCGGCCCGCGGCCCTTCCCCTGGAGAAGATGCTGCCGACGGAAGACGGGGAAATCCGTGTGGAAGTACCCGACAAGTCATCCGACCCGCTGGCTGCCGCTCTCAACAGGGAAATGAAGGATGAGATCCAGGAACTACTGGACCAGCTTCCACCCAAGCAGCGCAGCGTTGTCATTCTGCGTGACCTGCAAGGTTTTTCTTATGAAGAAATCTCCCGGATGCTTAAAATTAACATGGGGACACTAAAATCACGGCTGAACAGGGCGCGATCACAGTTGGGCAAACTTTACCGCCGGCAAGAGGAACAAAAAAGCAGGACCGGACATCTAAAAGGTGGAAGGGGGGTTGAAACATGAAATGCAGGGAAGTAAAAAAATTGCTGAGCGAGTATCTTGATCAAATGCTGGAAGGGACAAAGAAACAGGCTTTCGAGGAGCACCTGGCTGTCTGCAGCAACTGCCGGGAAGAAATTGTTTCAACCCAAAATGTTTTGGCTTTGCTCAAAGCAGCGCCCGAGGCAGCCCCGCCACCGAAGCTTAGGCAAAAAGTCCTTCGCCAACTGCAAT
>LSQX01221463.1_pt1 | contig 22468 bp, 22 predicted proteins | sample 654561 | NCBI WGS metagenome assembly LSQX01 (sample SAMN04489861, study PRJNA283612) | anaerobic digester metagenome | isolation source: 4 biogas reactors fed with cattle manure at either 37C or 55C with and... | place: Denmark: Kongens Lyngby | collected 2014
CATCATAACAAGGATTGAAACTATACTACCCCCCGATTTTCGACAAATTTGTCGAATGAAGTCGGGAGGCTAAATGCTATCAAGGATTGAAATGGATACATCATTTTCACCGATTTTAACTAGTTTTTGGTTCGAGAGGCTAATTTATTTAAAAAGATTGGAACCACTATTAATTGATTTGCGAGTCCAAACAAGAGAGGCGATAATCTAAAGTGTAGGGCAGCGAAACCATCCTAACATATTAAAAAAGTGGCAGGGGACTACGTCTAATCTGACAAAATGATTGTATGGTTGGTTTTCAGGTTTCCTAAACCCTCTTAAACAACAAAATGCAAAATACACTCGATGAAAACTAAAATTAACCTCAACACTTGGTCTCGGCGTGAGTACTACAACTTTTTTGGCAGCTATGATGACCCCTACTTTGGCGTAGTCGTCAATGTAGACTGCACAAAAGCATACAACTACTGTAAAAAGAACACGGTTTCTTTCTTTCTCTACTATACTTATCAATCTATCAAAGCACTAAACATGGTGGAAAATTTTCGATATCGCATAATAGATGACGAAGTCTGGTTGTTTGATCGTGTGCACGCAAGCCCCGTGATAGCTCGAGAAGACCACACGTTTGGCTTTGCCACATTCGAATACACCGGTGACTTTGGCAGCTTTAAAGCAATAGCTGAGAAACAAATCGCTGAAGTTCAAACCTACACTGGGCTTTCCGTCGGTGAGCGCCCAAGAATGATAGATGTTGTCCACTATACTACGTTACCTTGGTTTAGCTTCACAGGGTTTAAACATGAGAAAAACATTCGCCATTTCGAGAGCATTCCCAAGCTTGCGTTTGGTAAATTCTTTGAGTCAGATGGCAAATTGATGATGCCCCATTCCATCAACGCAAACCATGGATTGGTGGATGCGTATCACATTGCTAAGTACTTGGAGTTTTTCCAAGAGAGTCTCGATAAAAATTAATGTCAAACAAAGTAGTTTCTTTGTTGTTTATGTTTAGGTTAGTTGTTGCCATTCAAAACTGTTTGTGACTTCCACGATAGTGGAGACAAACTAATTCATTGCAATATTGACGAAAACATTTTTTTGATCTTTCGACATACAAACGTCAGTTTACACATCAAATGACTTTAAACTCTGCGCTTCCCTTTGTCTTACAGAGGAAAACCGGATGCAGAAGAAAAAAAATCCGACACTAACACAGTTCAACGTTGGCATAAATTCCATAATGATAAAAGAGCTCTACGACGGAGCTCCAATTTCTGCATGCCAAGTTGATTTAATAGAAGTCAGCATCGCTGATTCAGGTGTCATGCAAAAAGGCGAAATAAACCAGAAGCGACTTGAAGAATTCGCTACTTTAAGCAATATTTATTCTGTGCATGGCCCCTTTTTGTATGACTGCTATGAAAACCAAGTTAACTGGGGACTCAAGAGTAACCGAAACTTTGAGATCATGGAGCAGGTCTTCAAAGTTGCAGATTACCTCGGCGCAAAATACATCGTTTTGCATGGTGATCAAGTGCAATCCGATTACCGTGAAGCTTTCCTAAATGTCATCGACAACTTTAAGCAACTCTCAAAGATGGCTGCTGATTATTCGATGATTCTGCTGCTAGAAAATGTACACAGGCAAAAAGATATTGACCGCGTAGGTGTGTTGCCCCATGAAGTTTCACAGGTTATTCAAGCAGTTAACGCTGAGAATTTAAAATTCTGTTTTGACATCGGACACGGCACCCTAACAGCTAACCAGTATGGATTTGACATCCTCGAATACGTCAAGACCCTTGCACCTCACCTTTGTCATATGCACATCCACGACAACCAAGGCACCCCAGAAGTAATCGACGAACAATTTGGAGACAAACATTTACCGCTTGGACAAGGAAAAGTCGAATACCAAAAAATCTTCCAAGCAATAGCTAATTTAGACGTTAAGAACATGGTTTTAGAGTTGCGGCCAAAAAATGGCAGAATCGCAGCAGAGAAAAGTATCTCTATACTGCGAGCTTTGCAGGGTAGCACTAAATAAACCTCTTCTAATTTTTACGTGAGTTTTTATGAGTTAAATAAGCGACTAACCCGCATGAAATTCATCTAGTTGTTTACTTCAAAATGCTACTTTTTTAAAAAACTATTTGGAAAAAACTTCTTATGCGTCTTTATCAAGTAGATGCTAAGAGAGAGGGAATCATGGTTAACTTCTCGTTTGACAAACGTGAAATAATATGCCTAACTGTGTTGCTCTTGGCTGCTTTTGCAGTTAGGCTTCTGCTGTTTCCGCTGCAGGGCTACGCGAACGATATGGGTACCTTCTCATATTGGTTTAACGCTGCCGCTAGCCAAGGTATACGGCCATTCTACACTTATGTGATGGAGAACGTGGGGTGGGTTGATTATCCCCCATTCAACGTTTACATCTTCTACGCTTTTGGCTCCTTAGCTCGAGCCTTCTCGAGTGTAGACATGTCTTTCTTTGTAAAGTTAGCTCCAACTGTCTTTGATGTAGCTACCTCTGGTGTTATCTACTTATTTTTACGCAAATACCTAACTCCGAAACAGACTCTCATGGCAACCGCACTGTATGCGTTTAACCCCGCTATAATCTATAATGTCGCTGTCTGGGGTCAATTTGATGCCATCTACACCTTCTTTTTGTTGCTCTCAATGCTGCTGGCGCTAAAGCGTAAACCTGAAATGTCCGCGGTTGTCTTTGGCGTCGCTTTGCTCACAAAACCACAGGGCATAGCTTTACTGCCTCTTATCGCGGTGTTGATATTCAAAAAGGACGGTATAAAACGATTATTTACTTCAATAGCTGCGTTTGCTGTAACCATATTTATCGTGATTTTACCGTTTGAATGGAGTAATCCCATTACTTTCCTTAGCGACATCTACTTTGGGGCATACGGCGGCTACCCATACACTTCAATTAACGCATTCAACTTCTGGGGAATATTTGGTCTCTGGATACCCGACGGAAACCTCTACATCCTCGGTTGGGCACTGTTTGGCGCCTTCGCAACATTCATAATGTATGTCTTCTACAAACGCTACAATGCTACAGGTGACAAACTTGCGATTCTAGCAGCGTTTATGTTGTTATTCGCATTCTTCATGCTACCCACAAGAATCCATGAACGATACCTGTTTCCAGCCCTCAGCATGCTAGTCTTGCTGATTCCATTCTCCAAAAAACTACGCCTCCTATTCATCACCCTAACAGCTACATTATTTGTTAACCAAGCCTACGTATTATATTACCTCAATATGAAAAACCCGTTCATTCCCAGTGGCGATTTAGTGGTTCTAGTGGTAAGTATTATCAATTTAGTACTGTTCCTCTATGCTTCAGTGTTAATGTGGGCTGAATTACGAGGACATCACTTAAAAAAAACAGCTAAATCATGCAAAAACAAAACCCAGCAACCTCAACCCAAACAAGGGAGCGGCCATAAGTGAACTTTAACTTAACAATAACCAAAACCGACATCATATCAATCATAATGTTATCTGTTCTTTTCTTTAGCATCGCAGCTTATAACCTCGGCGAAACAAATTACGCAACTACATATTGGGAAAACACATCCAACCAACGGTTCTACGTAGATTTAGGTTCAACCCAACAGGTATCAACCGTTTACTTCTATGTTCGCCAAGGAAACGCAACCGCACAGGTCTCTGCAGGGTCACCTGGTCAATGGTCATACATTGGACAAGTTGCACTCGAAGACGATGACCGAGACTACCATAAATTCTACGAACTACCGCTAAACGTGAATACACAATATTTAGAATTCAACATAACAGCCGCCGAGTATGATGCTAGACCACAGTTCTACTGGAACATCCACAACCCCACCGACCAAGAACCTTCACCATACATAGCAATCAAAGAAATTGGATTAACCAACCAAAACAACGACCAAGTACCCATAGTATCCATAAACACTGAAAACATCTTCGACACCTCTTTAAACAAACTAGTCGACGAACAAAACTCACTAGAACTTCCACCAACATACATGTCAAAAATGTATTTTGATGAAATCTACTTTGCCCGCGCAGCCATAGAATTCAACAACCTCCATGTACCAGTCGAACGAACCCACCCACCACTCGGAAAACTCATCCAATCAATCGGTGTTGCTGCTTTTGGTGAAACACCATTTGGTTGGCGCATCATGGGCGTCGTTTTCGGCGCATTGATGATTCCATTAATGTACCTTATCGGCAAGAAACTGTTTAACACTTGGATTGGCGGCTTCTCAGCAGCCTTCCTATTCACATTCGACTTCATGCATTTCACCATGGCACGAATCGGAACAGTAGACACCTACATGGTATTCTTTACCTTACTTTCCCAATTACTATTCCTAATTTATTTCAGCAAAATCCTAAAGAACGGCTGGAAAAACACTTCCGTAGTACCACTAATACTATCAGTAATAGCGTTCTCACTAGCGTTTGCAACCAAATTTGGTTTCCCCCTATTCAGCGCTTTAGGGCTGCTTACACTCTTGGTAGTCCTGCGATTGAGCGAAGTCAAGAACTTACAAGGCAGCCTAAGCGACAAATATGTGGCATTCTTTGACAAGCCCTTCCTATTACTTCTTGGTCTCACAGGAGTTGTCGCCGCCATTTACCTTGTTACCTACATCCCCGAGATGTTGATGGGTAACTCAATAATACAAATCTTTGAATTACAAAATGCAATGCTTAGTTTTCATGGTGGCACAGTAACAGACTCTGCATCATCACCTTGGTGGTCATGGCCACTTATGTTCTCACCAAGCGGCGACCAAATCCCTCGATGGTTTGACGTAACCAGAAACTTGCCCAACAACACAATCTCAACCATATCTGCATTTGGTAACCCTGCAGTTTGGTGGATTGGATTTGCTGCTATAATTTCCCTAACAATATATGCCTTCCATATCCCACAATTAGTAACCAACATAATCAAAAAATCTCCATTAAAGCAGGTCTTTAACATACATGGAAACGGTTGGGATGCCTCAGCACTTTTCATAGTTGTAGTATTTGGCTTCGCATGGTTACCCTACATTTTCATCGGTCGAGCAGCATACATCTACCACTACTACAGTGCAGTTCCCATGTTATGTCTATCAATAACGTACTTCATTAACAAGTACTGGCATAAACCAGTAGCTAAAATCGTCGTAATAGCCATATTTGCCATCGTAGTAGTATTGTTCTTGTGGTTCTACCCTGTAATTTCAGGCGCACCCACAACAGTAGAATACATAAAGAATTTGAAATGGTTCCCAAGCTGGTACTTTGGGTCATGATAGAAAAAAATAATGTTAACTCTGTTCAAGTCTCTGTGGTTCTTCCTGCCTACAACGAAGTCCACTATCTGTGTCCAGCTGTAGAGAAAACCATCCAAACACTAACTACCTTTACCGATTCCTACGAAATCATAATAGCCGAAGATGGCAGCCAAGACGGAACAGCTGAAATTGCAACAGAACTATCAACAAAATATTCTTGTGTTCGCCATATCCACCGCGAAACAAGACTAGGTCGCGGTACAGCCCTCAACAATGCATTTCGCAACAGCCATGGTGAAGTGTTAGTTTACATGGATTTAGATTTAGCAACTGACCTTCATTACCTACAACCGCTCGTTGAAGCCATATCGGTTGAAGGCTACGATTTTTCAACAGGTTCACGAATGTTACCTGAAAGCAGAGCGTCACGCAGTTTCAGCAGAGGCTTTAGTTCCAAGATGTATAACTCACTCGTTAGACATATGCTGGGCTCAAAACTGCGGGATCACCAATGTGGATTTAAAGCATTTAAAAAAGAATCTCTACTCGAATTATTATCCACAGTGCAGGCAACCCATTGGTTTTGGGATACTGAAATCATGGTACGCGCACATCAACAAGACTACAAGATAAAAGAAATTCCCGTAGAGTGGCACAGTGGCAAAGACACCAAGGTAAACCTAGCAAAAGATTCCTGGAACATGTTTTGGCAAGTGCTTGGACTTTGGTGGAAACTCGAGATAAAGAAAAAATAAACTTACCGTTGAGCTAATAGCACAAAAGAACGCGCAAGTAAAGCCAATCCAAAGATTAAAACAACCCCTGACCAAAACACAAACCATTCCCCAGCAATCGTCATGTTGACTAAATAGGTAATTATTAGGTAACTGGTTCCAAGCCATAAAACGACGTTTTCAATGGTTTCAGCCTTGCGTGCAACAGGTGAATTCAGCCTGATCCTCAATAAAAGAATGACTATTTCAACTACACCAATGGCAATTGCAAATTCAAAAGCCGCCATGTATAGATCTGTATGGGCAGCCGGATTAGAGGGCGCAGGTAACGCAACACCACCTGTTCCAGGAATAGGCGCCAGCGTAAGAGACATGAAGAAATCCACAAGTTTATCCCATAGGTTAGCGGGAAAATGCGCAATAAAAATCACTGCTAAAGCGATAAAGATGGAACCAATGTAAATTGCTGATAGCAAACTTTCTTTTCGTTTTTCTGTTAACCCGTAGTCTCTAGAAAAATTGTTCAAGCTGTCGTCTCCACTAAAAATTTTCCATTATATGTTAGATATACGTTTCTCTAAAAGGATTTGGTGCATGTTTTAAATATTAAGAACTGATTACAAATATTTAGGTTAAAACAAATGTCGTTTTGTCCAAAATGTGGCAACAAAGTCGATGAATCCATGGCTTTTTGCCCCCACTGTGGAGCCTCACTTAAAGGAACACCGCCACCCGTTCAGCCCTACCGCCGTAACGAGAAAGCCGAAAAAAAAGAAAAAAATGAACATCGAGAAAAACAAGAAAAAGGCGAACGCGGATTTGTAGGCTATTTGATCGGTGGCTTGATTTTAATCACTATCGGTTTATTCTCTGTGTTACAACTAAGCAACGCCCTGCCTGATACCGGTCAAAACTGGGCAATCATGCTCTTAATAATCGGAATAATAATCATAATCGGAGCAATCTACATAGCTTTGACAGCTCGTAAACATTCACCCGTTCCACGTTAAAGCGACCAACCGAGAAACGCACGGTACAGCCTATGTTCAAGAACAGTCCATAAACTATTTCTTCCAAAGATACGAAAATAATTACCCCCCGCAGACTCTATCATGTCACCGATATCATATCTTGGCAACATACATGAAGACAAAACCAAACGCCCCCATTCACCACGTTTTAATTCATGGAGCATTTTAACACCCTTCCCTGTTACAACTTCAAAAAGATACGCATCATAATTAGGCGTAATGTAGGGGTTATCATCCAATTGTTGTCCAAATACGCCTTCAGTGGCTGTATACATTTCAACAATTGGAACATTTCCATAATACTTCTGCAAGATTGGTCCATATTTAAACTGGATTTTCCTAACACTAGTACAGAACAATGCTTGCGGCTTCCAAATATCCCGAGGTAACTTGCCATAACGACGTTTAATGTATCTCGCAAATGATAGGATAACAGGCGTAACCCCCATCGTGGCAGTGACGGTTTGATTTTTTGCCATCTTATAGACGAAATCAAAACGTTTTTCCCAATCTACCCTACCGACACCACTACCCAATTTGTCAATCTCTTCTTGCCTAGGCAAAAGACTAACCCGATCAAACATCGGATTTAATCGAGCATAAGTACCGCTACTATAACCGTAATTCACCTCCTTACCATCCACAGTCATGCTATGGACACTCGAAGGAAAATTTAAGTTCAAAATGACACCTAAGAAAACCTCGTATTTTCTGCGTTTGTAAGCAAAGTTAATGATAGCTCTTGCTCCACAACTGTAGATTTGTTTAAGATGCGTTTCAGTAGCAGGTAAAACTTTACTGTGGCCAGTAGAGCCGCGGGTCATAACCCACGTTTGAGGTGGTTCAGACAAAAAAGCCTTATACTTACCATCTTTAACAGCTGCAAGATATGGAGCAATCCCATTATAGTTAATAATGGGAAAATTAGATTGATAATCAGTAAACGACTTTAATTCAGAGACATTATGGCGGTTACCATAATCCGTGGAAGCATATTTTTTCAACAAATCAAAAAGCACTTGTTCTTGAGCACTCTGCGGATTCTCGATAGAATCATACCAAGGCTGCACGTATGGTTGCAGAATGCTGTTTACGCTATCCATATCAGGCAACATAAACTCACATTTTATTTGATGAGTTCTGCTTATATGTTTCACCACAAACTACTAACATAATTATCCTCTGAAGGTGAAAAATATGGGTGACTCAGTAGACGTAACTGCAGAAAAAATACGTAAACTCCAAGTTCAAGGTGCAAGAAACGTAGCCATCGCAGCGATAAAAGCCTTCCAAACCTTAGCACAGCAAACCAACGCAACAACCAAACTTCAACTAATAACTGAACTCAAATCTGCACAACAACTTTTTGCTACCGCCCGAGAAACTGAACCACTAATGCGCAATGCAATGCGATACATAATCAACCAAACCCAAACCAACTCAACCGAAAAAATCAACGAACTTCGCCAAATCATAACCAAAAACGCTGACATATTCCTCAAAGACTTAGCAATTTCAAGCAGCCGCGCAGCCGAAATCGGAGCTAAACGAATAAGTGATGGCTCAGTCGTATTTACTCACTGTCACAGTTCAACTGTCACAAAAATGTTGGCGAAAGCCAAAACAGACGGCGTAAACTTCAGCGTTATCTGCACAGAAACCCGACCAGCCTACCAAGGCAGAATAACCGCTAAAGAACTAGTCGACTTAGGCATCGACACTACTTTTATCGTGGATTCTGCTGCTAGAACATTTATTGACGATGCTGATGTTGTTTTCGTTGGTGCAGATGCAATAACCTCTGAGGGTAATGTAGTTAACAAAATTGGATCTGGCGGGATAGCGGTCTTTGCAAGTGAAGCACGGGTACCCTTCTATGTTGTATCTGAATTGTTAAAGTTTAATCCAGAAACCCTGCATGGAGGTTGCGAGAAGATAGAACAACGCAGCCCAAGCGAAGTCTGGGCAGAAGCACCTCCGGAACTAAACATACGCAATCCCGCTTTCGACGTCACCCCAAACCGCTACATCCACGGAATCATCTGCGAAGAAGGCATAATTCCCCCTCAAACAGTGCTTGAAACCATGCGCAAGAAATATCCCTGGTTATTCTAGTAAACATCAACTATTATGATAAATAAATCTAAAAGCAAATCAGTCCAAGCACAAATAAATGCTGCCTGTGCTTGGTTTCTCAAAGGCTTAAAGGAATGCCAAGTTTTTATTAGCCAAACCCTACATACTGGTGTGCTCTTTAATACCTCTAAACAAGTTATCTTTACAACTTTTAAAGCAACTTTTTTAACCAACTACAGCTGCATTTTTGGGCTATAACTTTAACGAGGTGAATGGCATGAGATTTGGAATCAACAAGAAGTATCGACTAAAACAAGACTATACCGATGCAGCTCTAGGAAAGATTCCTGCGGGTATGACTGCGACTTTCCTTTCTTGTACTGCAGGGAGTTGTAAATTTAAACTACCAAACGGTAAACAAATCAGTGTCGCTGAAAAATCAGCGCTTAGTCTTATGCAAGAATAAACCTTCATATCTAACATTTTTAAATTATTTTCTTTTTTTCCTTTGTTTATTCTCAAAAAAAGTTGCTGTTGATTACAAATCATAAGTGTAACTAGTTTTAACAACTAACAAAAATTGAATTGGAGACGAAATATACCTAAGTCATAAAACGTTTCGGGTCAGTGTCAATATCCACAATCGTAGGCTTATTTGACTTCAAAGCTCTATCAACCGCACCTTCAAGTTCTTGTGCCTGAGAAACCTTAATACCAAAACCACCTGAAGACTCAGCAAAATCTGCAAAACTAAAATCATGTAATTCTGTCTGCCAACTTGAATACCCCTCAACCTTTTGTTCCTGCATAATCATACCCAACCTTTTGTTATTCATAACAAACACCTTCACTGGTAAACCATACTTATGAGCTGTTAGAAAATCTCCCAAACACATAGTCAAGCCCCCGTCACCCGTAATACAGACAATCTGCCTATCCGGAAAAATCAACGCCGCAGCCAAGGCACCCGGCAAACCAAACCCCATCGTTGCCAAAGTCCCGCTCATAACCATCTTCTGAGTTTTCTTCATGCCAAAGTTGCGTCCAAACCACCAACAATTCTCACCTACATCAAGTGAAATTATAGCGTCATCAGCGATTTTCTCATTTAAAACCCCCATAATGTAGGGTGGTCGAATCGGATTAGTGCTTGGGTCAGCCTCCTTTTCTAACTGTAACTGCCAAGCCCTCTTAAGACGATCAATCTCTAAAACATAGTTGACATTGTTTTTCTCTACCACTTTAGCTGTTAACTTAGGAATCAAAACTGCACTGTTACCCAACAACCCCACTTCCACAGGATAACGCCTAGCAATCATCAAAGGGTTGATGTCAATTTGCACTGTGCGTTTCTTAGGAATCTGCGACAAATCTGAAAACGATGAACCAACCGCCAAAAGCAAATCACACTTATCCATCAACTCACCCGCTGCAGTTGAACCAACCCCGCCATGGCACCCAACATACAACGGTTCGCTATCATCAACAAACCCCTTAGCTCGAAAAGTCGAAATAATCGGCGCGCTAATCTTTTCAGCCAACTTTAACAATTTAGCTCCCTGACCTCTAGCGCCAAACCCCATCAAAATAACAGGCCGTAGCGAAGAATCCACAACCTTCGCAGCCTTATCAATCATCCAATCTTCCTGGCCGTAACTTAAATTTGGCATCCTACCCTCAAACGGCAAAATCTCAGCTTCATAAGGCAACTTTTGTACATCATTAGGAATACCGATATGTGCAACACCTTGGTCTAAAAGAGCATGCTTAATCGCCAAAGTAGCTAACGACGTTGTCTGGTCCTCAGTCATCAAAGTTTTATTATAAACACTTAATGGCTCAAAGAAAGCATGTTGATCAATCTCTTGAATCGCACCCTGACCAATCAACTTCCTATGAACCATACCCGTTAACGCCAAAACAGGTGCATGATCAAGTTGAGCATCATACAAACCTGTAACAAGATTGGTAGCCCCCGGGCCAGAAATCCCCAAAACAGCAGCTACATGCCCAGTCAACTTACCATAAGCAGAAGCCATAAACGCAGCGGTTTCTTCATGCCTCACCTGAATATACTGTACTCTACCCTCAGTTTTACGGATAGCATCCACAACACCCAAAGTAGATGTACCGGGAATCCCAAAGACGTATTTCACACCCCAAGCTGCAATCTGATTAATCAAAACATCTGAAACCGTATGTTCCCCTATCCTCTCAGGCTTAGCTTTTTTAGTTTCTTCCTCAGACAGTAAAACGAAAGCCAATTTAGGTGCACCACAGATTGGGCAAACCCATTCTTTCGGCAACTCTAAAAAATTAACTTTCTCTTTTGAGTCATCGTAGACCCAGTTACAAACTGTACACCTGTATCTAGCCAACTCTAATCCTCCAAAATACTCCTACTAACCTTTAATGCAACTACTTTATCAATTTAACGGAACCACCACCAAAAAACAAACAGTTCAAAGAATAAAAAAACAAAACACACAAACATACTTGCAGGATCAATCGCTGCTATCGAACAATTCTTAAAGTTCCGCCCTTCAATACTTGTTTGGATGCTGTCTCATGGAAAATTGGGATATTATAATAATCGGCGCTGGTTCAGCCGGATGCGCCGCAGCTATTTACACAATTCGCAGCGGATTAAAAACATTAATATTAGACGAAAAATTTGCAGGCGGCACAATCGCTGATGCCCCAACAATCGTAAACTACCCTGGTTACCCTTCCATCAGCGGCTGCGAACTCGCCCAAAAAATGGTTGACCATGCACGAGGACTCGGCGCAGTCATTCACGACGTAGAAGCCGTAACCGCACTCAACCTTTCAGGCGAAAACAAAATCGTAACAACAACCGTAGCCACATACAGCGCCAAAGCCGTTATAATTGCCACGGGTAGTCACTGCAAAGAAATCGGCGTCAAAGGCGAAAAAGAGTTCCGCGGCAAAGGAGTCAGCTACTGCGGAGTTTGCGACGGGCCATTTTTCAAAAAGAAAAACGTGTTGGTAGTCGGCGGCGGAAACTCTTCGTGTATAACCTCGCTGTACCTTTCAGGCTTAGCTAACCAAGTCACCGTTGTTCACCGGCGAGCGATGTTTCGCGCGGAAGAATCCCTCGTTAAAGACCTGACAGGAAAATCCAACGTTAAAATCATGTGGAACACCGAAATTCAGGAAATCAAAGGTGACCGCCAAGTTCGCACAGTAGCTCTAGTCGACAATTTGACAGGAAAAATGAGCGAAGTTACAGTCGACGCAGTTTTTGTGCAGGTCGGGGAAACGCCAAACAGCCAACTAGCAGCCATTGCAGGGGTTGAAATCGACGAGTATGGCTACATAAAAATTGACATATGCCAACACACGAATTTTGAGGGTGTTTATGGCGCTGGTGATGTGACAAATCATCCTGTGAAGCAGGTTGGCACGGCGGTTGGGCAGGGAATTACTGCGGCGCTTGAAGCTTATGGTTTCATTCGGCGGCCCTACTACAAGGCAGGCTCAACATAAACCCTGAGCGTTTTGGATCATAATTTGTATACAAAAAAGGGTGCCTGTAAGTATCAAACGATACCTTAAAACAATCATTGTCTAATTACTGAACGCTTGTGTGTCAAAAATTTATTTAAAGTATAGAAGTGTGCGCAATTAATTTTTTATTAGGTTGGTTGTTAACTTATCCTTTAGGCGAGTCTGGGCGGGTACCTGTGAATACCATTGGGTTGGTGTCTTCGAGGGTTCCATGCCTTTGTTATTGAGTCAAGCCCAGTACTTGCTTATGCTCCTTTAGGTTTTCCTTGCCAACAACAATAGCTCTCATTGTTTTAGCATCATAAAAATTCAAACCAGCCAAAACCATCGCTGCCTTCTAAACCAAACCCCTTAGGCCTAACCCAACACCCACCCAAAACATTACTCTTAAGATGCCCATTGAACTGCTCAACTACATAACGCTTAGCTCTCAAAAACGCATCCGACTCGATTTTGCAGCGCTTTCTCCTCTTTCTGGGGGTTATCAGCTATAAGAGGCCTTGCAGCAGTGTCTCTGGTAGCTTTAAAATTCCGTTTAGAACTGTAAGTTGTGTCAGCTGAAACGTAATCTGCTTCTAAATCTTCAATCAGCTTGGGAAGAAACGGTCCATCAAAGCGGTTACCGGGTGTAACGAGTGCTTGCAGTGGCAATCCAAGCTGGTTAACGGCGGCGTACAGTTTAAAGCCCCTGAACTTTCCTTTGTTTGTGTAGCCTCAAGCTGCTTCCATGTCAATGAGGTCAAGTAGTGGTGTTGAATTGATGTCTGCAATTCGTTGTTGGAATAGTGAGTTGAAGAATGTTGGTTGGTTGTCTTTGTGGAAACCTCTTTTAGAATGCTTAGGTAGTGTAGTGTCTTTGCTATCTGTTAATTGTGGTTCTGTCTGGTATAGTGGTTGATTCAAGTGTTTTAGTTGTCCATGGGTGCTTTTTTTAGGTGTTTAACTATTTATGCGTCATTGTTTAGGCCTTTTAGTCTAGTGTATACTAACACTCTGAGTGGTTTGACTTGTTTGTATCTGGGGTTTCCAGGTTTCTTTTGGGTTTGGCTGGTACTGTTGCTTTGTTGATGGGTAGCCTGAGGGCTTCACAGGCTTCCATAGTGACAAATAGGTGCTAACTAGATTTAAAATTATACCCGCCTCTATAGATCATTTTAAAGTTCCCCCGCTGTATGTAGAGGTGAGTAGAATGGTTGCTCCTGGTACAAGACGTAAGATGCTTGCTGCCAGAGAGGACTTGGCTGACAAGATGAGTGCCATCGCAGCAACGCGCGGTCTTTACACTCTTTAGTCTAGTTAACGAATTGTTAGAGGTAGCCATAAAAGTTGAGGACATGGGTATCTCACTGCGGGAAACCGTTGATGCCTACGAGTTAACAAGAGAAGCCCAAGACGCCAGCTTCACACTTGTACTAGAAAGTCTTCTCTACAACACCGCCGATATTGCCATTAAAAAAGCAAGCGAGGAAACACTGAAAGTCTGGTTTGATGCGGGCATTTGGGTAGCAAAGCGGTATATCGCTCGAGGCGCAAAGGACCCAATTAGCCTTTATGAGATGGAACTGAAGGTTTTCGGGTGGAACATCTCAAGCTTTACTTTTGACCGACATGAAAAGAGAATTGCTATACGCATGGTTAGTCCACGATTCTCTAAAAACTTCACGTCCCTGTTTAATCAATACCTGCTTGGAATATTAGACGGCTCTGGCTACAGTATCACGTTTAACGAAGTAGGACGAGGAAATATCCGCTTAGAGGCATCTCTTAAGGAGAAGACAAAAGTAGATGGCAGTAGTTAAGGGAAAAAAGTTAGTTTCTGTTTCAGAAAACCTGCTTGATGCAGCAGCCAAGGTTTCAAGAGAGGAGGGTGTCTCTATGAGCAAGCTAGTCGAGACACTGCTTGAGCAAGCAATAAAGGTAAACAAGCTAAAGTACCGAAGCGACGAGATGGCTGAGTTCTTTGACGTTCTGCAGACCAATAGGATTCTAGGCGGCTTGTTTATTCCAACAGATGTACTCGATTTTATGCTAGAAAAGTGCCAAGTTGATTGTACAGAATTGCAAACGCTCTGGCATGACAACGGAAAGTGGACTGCAAAGTACTTAACTGAAAAGTTCCCTGATCCTCTTGTTGTGTTTGAGCGTTTTTTTTAGGATGAGCCGTTGGGACCTCAACGAAGTGGATATCAAGCCTTCTGGAACCTGTTTAATGTGAGCTAAACCGGCGTGTTCAAAAGCATTAAAAAGTTAGAGTCGTTGGTTAGCGAGGTGCTGGCGTTGCCCAAAAAGGAGTATGACAAGGTTAAGTGGTTACAGTCTGTTGACGAAATTGGAAGGATATTTTCAGGTTTCAAGGCTTTTTTAGATGCAACTGAGCAAGAGGTTCCAAGGCCTAAAGCCAAGCGGAAGCGTAAGACGCATTACAGCGGCAAAAAGAAAAGCTGAAGTACAAACTGAAAAGAATTTTCCTAATTATAAAGGAACACTTAAACAGAGTCTTTTGAAGCTGGTAGACGAAAAAGATTTCGTAATTGAATCCAGATAAAAGAACTGGCTTATCTTTGATATAAATTTCAACTTTCATTTCTAACTAATTCACACTTTTCTTTTGTTTATTTAGTAAGTTTAAATACCTCTCATAAAAGAAGCTAAAGACGGTTTATTCTTTTTACTTCTTAATTTGATTTTCTTTAACTTAAACTTGTTTTAGCAATTGATTATTCAGTTAATAAAAGAACCGTAACTATTCTGTTGATTATTGATATGTCACACTAATAATTTTTCATTGTAAATAGAAGCAATAATTTTAATATCACTTAGAATTTGAAAAAATAGTTTTTAAACGTTAAGATTAAGAATTTAGAACTCCTATTTCAGACTTGAAAATTAATACAACATCCTAAATGTAATTCTAACGGATTGTGGATAGACTTAAAAATTACTTATGAATTATTTTTTTATTATTCAATTTTATTATCGCCAAAGAAGCTGTTGCCAATAACACGCTTACTACAAACAAGTAATATAGATAGTTTTCAGCATATGACCTGTTATCTGATTCAGTGGGTGTAATAGTTACCTGTTGAGTGGGCTTGAATGTTTCTATTGGAGTCTGACTGGGTGTTGAAGTATGCGTAGGGAATGGAGTTGGATTGGGTGTTAATGTAGGGTTAGGGGTTGGCGTTATCGTCGGGCTGGGTGTAGGCGATATTGTAGGTGTTGGATTCGGTATAGGGCTAGGGGTGTTAGTCGGAGTTGGCGTATTTGTAGGTGCAACAGTTGGTGTAGCTGTTGGTAGAGTTAAAATGCGTTCACCGCTCTTCAGTTTACTATTGCATTCACGAAGCAAATCCCAGATTTCGGGGTAATTAAGAAAACTTGCATTATACATGCCTATTTCAGATACGTCTGTTTCATTTGCCAACCAAACACAAAACCTCTCTGCTTTGAAATCCTGTGCGTACTGATATACCAGTCGTATTTCTTCTTCAGTTATTGACTCCCAAGTGTAACCGTAATCCGTCCAAACCCATAGATATACCCCTAAACTATCTACGTACTCGCATACTTCAGTCAAATATTCACTGTTGAATTCGTTAGGGCGACAATATAAATCCACTTTTACTCCACTAAAATTATATGTCCTTAGTAAATCTAATGTTTCCTGATTAGCGTAGAAAGTTAAGATTAATTCTTTTTCTCCTAGACGCATTAAATCCAGCATTTCTATCCATTCGTTGCTGGTTAAAGAAATTAAGAGAACGTGGCAGTCATCAGCTACAGAGGGATCATTGATTCTGTAGCCATAACCTTCACCCTCCAACTGAAACTCTGTTTCGTTACCAGTCATATATGGGTAAGCACACCAAGGAATAATCAGTTGCCAATAATCTATCCCGTAATTCTCCAAAATTGTTTTACTGAGAACTAACGCTTCAGGTCCATTATAACGTAATGCAACATCAGTAAATCCTAAATCAACAAGAGTGTTGGCTTGAGTCTCTGTCAAAGCAACACTTACCCAAGTGAAAATTTCTATATTCTCCTCTTGAGATGCTATTAAATAGCCTATGGATCCATTGAATAGCATCAAGATTAAAAGGGCAATAATAAGTGTTTTAATGTGATTCTTTTTCATTAGGATCATTTTTTTATTATTTTTCAATTTTTAGGGTAGTATTCAACACTTTGTAAACCCTAATTATTTAAGCATTTATATTTAGCTTTTTTTAAGTACTGTTTCTATAGTAAAATATATCTTATCAGTAGAGTTTATGATGAAACTTAGTTGGATATTAAATGGGTGAATTGTTTCGCATTAATACAATTACTATTGGCTCAGAAAAAAAAGACGTAATTGTAATTAATGGGGTGAAAAACTGAGAACGCCAAATTTGATGCAGCTTCTCAATTTTTTTCACACTCATAAGTTGGTTTGTATACTATCAGTTGGGCTTGTTATCAGAGTTTTACTAATGCCTATTTCTGCTCATTCCTTTGATGTTTATGCTTGGTACCAAAATGCAAACGATTTATTAATTAATGGCATTTTTAGTTTGCAGGATTTTCCACCATTCTGGTATCATTATTTAATGGTTCCAGTTGCCTATTCCTATGATTTGTTTGCTGGCGTACTCCCATCTTGGGTTGGCGCTGTGCCCATGGTTTCTCTTCCAACTGCTTTAGATTTTTATCCTGCTTATAACGTAGAAGTGGTTCCTGGTTTACTTTTCAATTTTATTGTAAAGTTCCCTTTTCTAATTTCTGATGTTTTATTAGCTTTGCTTCTGTACAAAATAGTCGGTGCTTTAACTGGTAATAACGGTCTTGCTGAGAAGGCTACTTTTTTGTGGTTTTTGAATCCTTTTGTAATTTGGATTTCCGCTGGATGGGGTATGTGGGATACTCTGCCTGCATTGTTTTCTTTAGTTGCTTTTTATTTTCTACTAAAAAAGAAGTATGCTCTATCTGGCGTGGCTCTTAGTATTGGTGTGGCTTTAAAGTTGTATCCTTTGCTGTTTTTGGTTCCAATTATAATTTATTTGTTCAAGGCATATATCAGTGGAGAAAGAAGAAATAGTTTACTAAAATTTTTTGGTTCCTTTTTCGGTTGTTCAGCTTTAATTTTTTTGCCCTATATTGATCGTTCTATAAGTTTTTTTAGTGACTTTTTCTTGTTTTCTGCAGCTGCTATTGACCCAGTTGTAGAACCCTTAGGTTTTGGTCTTAGTTATTGGTCTTTATTTTTATTAAATCGTCTTTTTAATTTGACTATTACAGCTGATTTTGTTTCTACGATGGCTGTTTTTTCAGTTTTACTTGTAGCTGTTTTTGTGGGTGTTGTTTATTGGCGAATCAGCAAATTTAGTTTCAAAAAGCCGGTTTTCGATTTAAATTTAGCTTTTCTTTTAAGTCTCTGTGCTCTATTTCTCTCGTATAGAGTTGTTTGTGAACAATTTTTTATTTGGTTAATTCCCATGTTAATTATTCTTTATATAAGTGGTAAAGTTAGGGGTGCACTTTATTGGGGCATTTCTTTGGTTGCCTTAGTTTATTGTCTGTTAAATCTTCCAGTGCCTTTCTTCTTTTTGCCTTTAGCACCCTGGATTGGAAACAATCTGCTAAGTGTTGTTTATGCTATCTGGCCTTTAGACTCTCTGAGAATTATATTTTTGGCTATTTTCGGGTGTTTGTTTTCTATAATCTTATTTTACATACTATCTAAACTTAGAGGAAGCTTTACTTTGCAGAAAATTTTTTGAATCAACCTTGAAGTTGCCATTATTACTGGGAGCTTTTCGGTTAAAGCTCTGTTGATTTATCTATCTTTTGTTTTTGTATTTTTTTACCGCAATTATTGGTTATTAATTATTTGATATGTGTGATTTTTTTCTTATAGTATCTCATATATACTGATTTTACTATGCACTGGAACTTGTGGGATTTGCAAGCGAATTAACCGAGTTACTATTCAGTGTTCAAGATGATACCTAACTGTAAATGGTTGTGCGCTCAAAGAAAATCAATTAATGAAGTTAATGCCTAAAGTTAGATAATGTGGTGTTTGTTTCAGGACACTACATAGCCTTGATTAAGTTCTTGGTGATTTAACAACTATCTTTTCTAAATTGATTCGCAGTATAGACCTAACTATTCGTTTAGTTTATGTAATAACTATAATTGAATATGCGACCAAAAATCACATTTCAAAGGTAATGCGCTCAGTTGGTTTTACTCTTGCTAACCTAATCCATGGATGCGCTCAAAATCTATATACTATTTCTGCTAAAAACCGATTTTTAATTTGACCTTATCTGCATATTTAGAACTAATCTGCTGCATAAACAATTATAGTAAAAACGGACAATAGTTTTATGTAGTATATTATGCGTTTTACCAATTTAACCAATTTCTCGCTCTTTTAGTGACTTATCTTTATTGGTGAATAAAAATCTGGCCATGGAGCGGTTCAATTGATTGTTAAAGTAGATTTATCTTCATTTTCCGGTTTTAACCTGAATTTTATGTTAGGTGCTATTTTTTTGACTCAAGGTATGTTCCAACATCAAAAATTAACGGTTATTATTGTACTTTTTATCGACCTAGAATAGTTCAGTTTATTAAGATTATCAGCACATTGAATCCAATAGGGCTTACAAAATTGTACTGTGCGCTTAGAATATACTCAGTTAACAAAGCTGTGGTTACTCAACTTAAGCGATATTTTGAAAAGAATTGGGGCGCACCCTTCATAATAGCTTTTATTTTTCTTATACTATTTATCGCTGCGGATTTATCCTTTGGTTTATTTTCTTTAGCCGAAAAAATATCTGTAGCGGCCTTTGTTGCATTGTCACTTGGGGTTGTTTTGCAGTTAATATGTTTTGTTAAATACCGTGACTCAAACACTGTTGGAGAGGTAGTTTCTTGATGGGTGCTGTTGAATTATCATTTGTTGTGCCCGCACATAACGAAGAGAAATTTATTGAATCTACATTGTTCACTATTGACGAAGTTGCTAAAGGATCTTTGCCATATGAAATAGTTGTCGTAGACGATGGTAGTAAAGATAAAACTTTTGAGAAGGCTTTGACTTTTGCGAAGCGAAATGGTCACGTAAAAGTGTTACGTTCAATAAAGAATTTTGGAAAAGGTGATGCTGTCAAAAACGGTTTTATGCAAGCTGTAGGCGATATTGTTGTTTTTGCTGATAGTGATATGGAGATAGATTTGGGGACTGTTTCAAAATATGTCGAGGCACTGAAAACTTGTGATATAGCAATAGGTTCTAAGTGGCATCCGGATTCAATAGTTAATATGCCTTTGTTCCGTAGATTTTTAAGTCATGGCTTTAACTTTTTTGTAAGATTATTCACCGGAATGAAACTTAAGGATACTCAAGTTGGACTCAAAGCAATCAGGCGTAATGTATTTGTTAACATCTTTCCTAGGTTAGCTGTTAAACGTTATGCGTTCGATGTAGAGTTGTTGACTGTAGCTAAACTTTTTAATTTGAAGGTTGTTGAGTTACCAGTGAATATGCGAATCGAGCGTTCATTTAATGTTAAAGAATTATTTAGAATGTTCATCGATTTACTGGGAATCGCATATAGGCTTAGAGTTATTCGCTGGTATGAGAGTTCCTCTATTTCCAAAAAATGTATTCTATAACCTTTTGAGGTTTTGTAGTGGGGCTTAAAGTTCTTTGGTTCAATTGGCGTTGCTGGTTAAACCCCGCTATGGGCGGTGCAGAAGTTTTTACTTATGAAATAGCCAGAAGATGGGTTAATTCTGGAAATGAAGTTACTTTATTTACATCTGAATTTCAGAATTGTAAATCTGAAGAAGTTTTAGATGGAATACATATTGTGCGTAGTGGCGGAAAATATTCTGTTTATAGTCATGCAAAAAAGATTTATAAGAAAATTTTTTCTAAAGAAAATTATGATTTAGTGATTGATGAAGTTAATACACGCCCTTTTTTTACTCCAAAATTTGTTTGTAATGGCGAAAAAATTGTGTGTTTAATCCATCAGTTAGCCCGTGAGTACTGGTTTTATGAGATGCCCTTTCCAATTAGCTATTTTGGTCGATATTTTTTCGAAGACCTCTGGCTTAAGAATTATGTAAATATTCCCACTCTAACTGTTTCGGACAGTTCGCGTAGTGATTTACTTGATTTGGGGTTCAAGAATGTTTCTGTTGTTCCGGAAGGTTTGAATTTTAATCCTCTTGAGGAAGTTCCGGAAAAAGAGGCTTTTCCTGTTGTTGTTTATGCAGGTCGTCTTAGGCGGGCAAAGCGGCCAGATCACGCTGTTAAATCTTTTGCATATATTCGTAAGCGTTTCCCTACTGCGGAGCTTTGGATGATAGGCGATGGTGTTTTTAAAGATGAATTAATGCGTATGGCTGGACCGGGTATACGATTTTTTAGTGGTTTAAGTAATGCTCAAAGGCGTGATTTAATTAGTCGAGCTTGGGTTTTAGTAAATCCAAGTATAAGGGAAGGTTTTGGTTTGAATGTTATAGAAGCTAACGCTTTAGGTGTGCCCTGTGTCGCTTACAATGTAGGTGGACTGAGAGATGCAATAATAAATAATGAAACTGGCATTTTAGTTGATTCTATGGAGATACAGAGTTTAAGTGAGGCCTTAAGTACATTTTTAGCTGATGAATCTTTTCGGATTGAGCTTTCAAAAAATGCTTTAGAACATTCTAGAATTTACAGTTGGGATAAAGCAGCTAAATCTTTTTTAATAGCCTGCAAAAATGGTTGATTTTTTTGATAGACAAATCAAACCAGCTTTTAGTTTCAATTATTGTTCCAACTAAAAACTCGGCAAATACCTTACGTGCTTGCCTAAATTCAATACGTCGCCAAAGTTACCAAAACTTCGAATTGATTATTGTTGATAATTTTTCAAATGATAACACACGCGAGATAGCTGATGAGTTTGGAGCAATATTCTTTTTGATTGGTCCAGAAAGATGTACTCAAGTAAATTTTGGTGTTTTAAAAGCTAGGGGCAAGTACATTTACAGGGTTGACTCTGATTTTGTACTTGAAAGGGATGTGGTAAAGGAAGCGGTTGAACGCTGTGAGTTTTTAGGCTTTGATGCCATAATTGTTCATAATACCTCTGATTCATCTGTTAGTTTTTGGGCGCGAGTTAGAAAAATGGAACGCGATTCCTATAGAACTGCAAAAGACACAGTGTCTGCTAGGTTTTTAAAAAAACATGTTTTTGAGTCAATAGGTGGTTTTGATGTTAATTTGATTGCTGGAGAAGATTATGACCTTCAAAATAGGCTCGTTCGTGCTGGTTATCGTGTAGGTAGGATTGATGCTCAAGAGATTCATATTGGTGAACCAAAGACTTTGCGTGAGATTTTTTTAAAACATTACTATTATGGCCAGAACATAGGTACTTTTATACAAAAAGATCGCCGCAGAGCTCTAACCCAACTTAATCCGTTTAGGTTTAGTGTAATTAAGAATTTTTCTAAGTCTAATAAAGAACCAATCTTACTACTGGGCTTCTTATTATATCAATTTATACGTTATTGTGCAGCTGGAATTGGTATTTTCACAAAAAAATTGTGACTTGAAGATTAACCTGTTCTAAATTAGTTTATTTAGAAGTGTGCACAATTATTTTTTTATTCGGTTGGCTACTAACTTATCCTTAGGCAAGTCTGGGCTGTACCCGTGAATACCATTGGTTGGCGCTTTTGAGGGCTCCATGCCTTTGCTATTGGGTCAAGCCCAGTACTTGCTTATGCT
>LSQX01352850.1_pt1 | contig 22467 bp, 14 predicted proteins | sample 654561 | NCBI WGS metagenome assembly LSQX01 (sample SAMN04489861, study PRJNA283612) | anaerobic digester metagenome | isolation source: 4 biogas reactors fed with cattle manure at either 37C or 55C with and... | place: Denmark: Kongens Lyngby | collected 2014
GCCCGAGACGCACTCTTACTCTATATGTATGCGCCGGATCCTCCCGAGTCCTTCTTCGCGAGCAGGCAGGCACTGCCCCTTCCCAGGATGCGCCGGCGGGTTGCGACGGCTAGAAAGCGCGGTCGGCTGGATGCCCCGGGCAAGCCAGGATGCGAGGCTATTCATGGGTCTCCTGGCCATTCCCCAGTACCAGGTCGACGGCCTGATGGGCCGTTTCCACGCCCACCACACGGAGCCCGCCTCGGGGGGCGCCGGACTTCACCGCCTGACGTTCGGCGACGATGGCGCGCGTGAATCCAAGGCGCGCGGCCTCGTTTAGCCTTCGGTCGATCTGCTGCACGGCGCGCACCTCCCCGGCGAGACCCACTTCACCGATGAAGACGGTGGTCGGATCCACTGGGGCATCGAAGAAACTCGACGCGATGGAGACGGCCACGCCGAGATCCGCCGCCGGCTCGGTGACGCGGACTCCGCCGGCGATGCTCAGGTAGACGTCGCGAGCTCCCAGACCCAGCCCGAGGCGCTTTTCGAGCACGGCGACGATCAGACACATGCGGTTGTAATCAATGCCGGCGGCAACGCGGCGCGGCGTGCCGAAGTAGGCGGGAGATGCGAGCGCCTGCACCTCCACCAGGAGTGGCCGGGTGCCTTCCAGGGCGGCGATGACGACGGATCCCGGCACCTGCATCGGTCGCTCCGAGAGGAAGATCTCGGAGGGGTTGGCGATCTCGGTCAATCCGCTGTCGCGCATCTCGAAGATGCCCAGCTCGTCGGTGGAGCCAAAGCGGTTTTTTACGGCGCGCAGCACCTTGAACGCCTGGTGCCGGTCGCCTTCGAAGTAGAGGACGGTATCGACCATATGCTCCAGGACGCGCGGGCCTGCCAGGTTGCCCTCTTTGGTGACGTGCCCTACCAGGAAGACCGGCAGGTGAGTCGCCTTCGCGAGGCGCATCAGCCGGGCGGTGCACTCACGCACCTGGCTCACCGTGCCTGGGGCGCTCTCTATGCCCGGCGTGTACACCGTCTGGATGGAATCGATGATGAGAAACTGCGGTTGGGAAGCCGCAACCTGGCCCTCGATGAGGTCGATGTCGGTCTCCGAGAGCAGGAACAACTCGTCTGCGGCCACCGAGAGCCGGTCGGCACGCAGCTTGATCTGCTGAGTCGACTCCTCGCCGGAGACGTAGAGGACGCGCCCGTGGCGCTCGGCCAGGACATTCGCGACCTGGAGCAACAGGGTTGACTTGCCGATGCCGGGGTCGCCACCAACCAGGATGAGGGAGCCGGGCACGACGCCTCCCCCAAGCACGCGGTCAAACTCGCCGATGCCGGTCATGCGGCGCGGGTGCTCCTCGCGATCGATAGCGCCGATGGGCTGCGAGCGCGCCGTGGTGAGACCCCTTCCTCCAGCGGCGGCAGAGCGAGAGCCAGGCGATGCGGGCCGCACCATCTCCTCCACCAGGCTGTTCCACTCCCCACAGTCGGGGCATCGGCCCATCCATCTGGGCGCTTCATGGCCACAGGCGGAGCACACGAACTTCGTGTAGGCTTTCGGCACGCAAAGACTCCATCCATGAAAAAAGCGGGGGCCCGGCTCTACCGGATTCGATATCGCCGCACCCCCGCGCACCTACAGCGCGATCACTCGCGCCTTGAAGAAGGCGGTCGCTAGATCGGCAGCGCTGCCTCCTTTTCGGCATCTGCCGCGTCCAGGCTCACCTTATGGAAGGTGATCTTATCGCCTTCGGCTTCGAGGCGAATCACATCGCCCCGGTGGAAGGTGCCGAGGAGAATATCCTCGGAGAGCGGATCCTCGACCAGGCGCTGGATCGCGCGCCGCAGCGGCCGCGCTCCGTAGGTCGGGTCGAAGCCCTCCCGCGCGAGCAGGTCACGCGCACTCTCGCTTGTCTCCAGCTCGATGCCGTGCTGCCGGAGCTGCTCGGCCACGCGCGAGAGCATCAGATCCACGATCTGCCGGATCTCGTACGACGTCAGCGCGTGGAAGAAGACCGTCTCATCGACGCGGTTCAAGAACTCCGGCCGGAAGGTCTTCTTCAGCTCTTCCATCACGCGCTTCTTCATCGCCTCGTACTGCTTCTCATCCGGCTCCTGCTTCTCGGGAGTGCGGCGCAGGCCCATCCGGTCTTCCTGGATCATCTGGGCGCCGACGTTCGACGTCATGATGATCACGGCGTTGCGGAAGTCCACCACGCGGCCCTGGCTATCAGTGAGCCGGCCATCCTCCATCACCTGGAGGAGGATGTTGAACACCTCGGGGTGGGCTTTCTCGATCTCGTCGAGCAAGACCACCGTGTAGGGCCGCCGGCGCACCGCCTCGGTGAGCTGGCCTCCCTCATCATACCCGACATAGCCCGGAGGCGCACCAACCAGTCGCGACACGGCGAAGCGCTCCATGTACTCAGACATGTCGATGCGCACCATCGCGGTCTCGTCATCGAAGAGGAACTCCGCGAGCGCGCGCGCCAGCTCCGTCTTCCCGACGCCGGTGGGGCCGAGGAAGATGAACGAGCCCGTGGGGCGGCGCGGATCCTTGAGGCCCGAGCGCGCCCGGCGAATCGCGCGTGCCACTGCGTTCACCGGCTCGTCCTGGCCGATGATGCGCTTGTGGAGCTGCTCCTCCATGCGCAGGAGCTTCGCCGTCTCCGCCTCCACCAGGCGTGTGACAGGCACGCCGGTCCACGAGGCGATGATCTGGGCCACCTCTTCCTCATCCACGAGGAGCTTGGCTTCGGCCTGGCGCTGGCGCCACTCCTCTTCCAGCTCGGCGATGCGCGTCTGGAGACGCTGGACACGCTCCCGAATCTGGGCCACCTCTTCGTACTCGTAGTTCTTGGTGGCCTCTTCCTTCTGTCGCTGGAGGTCCTCCAGCTCCTGCTTGGCCGTGCGGATCTCCGCCGGCGGGAGCGCCGAGCGCAGGCGCACGCGCGATGACGCCTCGTCGATCACGTCGATTGCCTTGTCCGGCAGGAAGCGGTCCGTGATGTAGCGGCTCGAAAGCCGCGCGGCCGCCGCCACGGCATCATCACCGATGCGCACCTGGTGGTGCTGCTCGTAGCGCTGGCGCAGGCCCTTGAGGATCTCCTCGGTCTCCTCGATCGTGGGCTCATCGACCTTCACCTGCTGGAAGCGTCGGGCCAGCGCGCCATCGCGCTCGATGTACTTGCGATACTCATCCATCGTGGTCGCGCCGATGCACTGCAGCTCGCCGCGCGCCAGCGCTGGCTTGAGGATGTTCGAGGCGTCGATAGCGCCCTCGGCGGCGCCGGCGCCCACCAGGGTGTGCAGCTCATCCACAAAGAGGATGATCTCGCCCTGAGCGCGCCGGATCTCCTCCATCACGCGCTTCATGCGCTCCTCGAACTCGCCGCGATACTTTGTGCCGGCGACCAGACCGGCCAGATCCAGCGAGACAACGCGCTTGTCCTTCAGCGGCTCCGGGATGTCGCCGCGGACGATCCGCTGCGCCAGACCCTCAGCGACGGCCGTCTTGCCGACACCCGGCTCGCCGATCAGGCACGGGTTGTTCTTGGTGCGCCGGCTCAGGATCTGGATGACGCGCTCGATCTCCTTGTGGCGCCCGACCACCGGATCGAGCTTATCCTCGCGAGCCAGCTGTGTCAGATCGCGCCCGAACTCGTCGAGAGTCGGCGTCTTCGAGCGCTGCCGCTGGGGCGCGGCCGCCACGTCGCCACCCAGGTAGGCGATCACTTCTCGCCTTGCGGAGAGAAGATCGACGCCCAGCTTGGAGAGGATGCGCGCAGCGAGGCCGTCCCCCTCGCGGATCAAGCCGAGGAGCAGGTGCTCCGTGCCTATATGGTTGTTATTCAATTGCCGCGCCTCGTCGTAGGCCAGATCCAGCACCTTGCGCGCACGCGGGTCGAGAGTCATGTCCTGCGTCGTCCGGCCTTCGCCACGGACGATGCGGCGTTCGACCTCGGCGCGCACGCGGGAGGGCGGCACTCCTAGGCGGTCCAGCACGCGAGCAGCTACGCTATCGCCCTCGCGCACCAATCCCAGTAGGAGGTGCTCGGGGCTGACGTAGTTCTCGCCCAGGTGGGCCGCTTCTTCTTGCGCGAAGAAGACCACCCGTTTCGCCCTATCGGTAAATCGCTGCCACATCCTCTGCTTCCCTCCAATCCAGTGGCATACTCAACGGCTGATAGGTACACCTTCCTCCGCTACGAGTGCCCGGAACTCCGCCATCAAACGCTTGGTCAGCGGGCCCGGGCGGCCGGTGCCAATCAAGCGGCCGTCCACCTTCACCGCGGGAACAATCTCGGCAGCGGTACCGGTTAGGAAACACTCGTCGGCGTTATAGATATCGTAAAGCGTCAGCATTCGCTCCGATACCGGGATTTCAAGTCTTCGGGCAAGCTCCATCGCGGCCGCGCGCGTGATTCCTTCCAGGATGCCCACATGCGCCGGCGGCGTGAGCATCTCCCCCCCGCTGAGGATGAAGATGTTGTCTCCGGTCGCCTCCGCGACATAGCCATCGCTGCTCAGCATCAGGCCTTCGCCTGCGCCCGCGCGGTTTGCCTCCATCTTGGCCAGGATGTTGTTGACGTACTTCCCGAGCGACTTGATGCGCGGCTCCAGCGCCTGTGCCGGAGGAACGCGCAGCGCCACGGTGACCAACTCCAGGCCGTTTTCATACATCTCTCGGGGATAGAGGGCCAGCTGGCTGGCGATAATCACCAGAGTCGGGTTGGTGATGTTCTTCGGATCCAGCCCCAGGCCCACGCCGCGCGTCAGCGTGACGCGGATATAGCCATCCGTCAGGTTGTTGGCGCGGGCGGTGCGCAGGATCGCCTCCGCGAGGCCATCCCGGGTCACGGGCACCTGGATCGCCAGGTGCTGCGCGGACCGGAAAAGGCGGTCGACGTGCTCGTGCAGCCGGAAGATCCGCCCACCATAGGCGCGAATCCCCTCGAACGCCCCGTCCCCATACAGGAGACCGTGGTCGAACACCGACACCTTCGCCTCGGCTCCTGGCACCAATTCCCCGTTGATGTAGATCTGCAATGGTTTTTCACCCCATCCGTGCTGCGCCTGCGCCGGGCAGTCCGGTTCCTCGTCTCCTCGACACAGACGCCCCGGACTCGACAGCCGTCTACAATGTAAGACGTGCTGTTCCTTCGGAATTCAGTATAACACACAATCTCCTTATAGATCAACCAAATAGGGCGGCGCGGCGGTGGCACCGCGGGCCCTCCAGATCGCTTCTGACAGGCGCTTTCGAGGCCTCCAAGCGGCCCTATTGACGGGGTCTCGGAGGCCTGCTGCGACTGCCTCTCACCCCATTCTTCCCACTTCAGCGCGCCGGCATGCACCCAGCGTCAGGAGAAGGGAGTGGGTGTGAAGGACGCCTTGCTCGCCCCGCCGAACCGGACTCGCGATAGCGCCTCTCGCGCCCACCCGGAGGAGTTCCATGATTCGTGTTGGCATCATCGGTTACGGTTTCGCGGGTCGCTGCTTTCACGCTTACCTGATTGGCCTGGCGCAGGGACTGCAGCTGAGCGCAGTCGTCTCGCGCGACGCGGAGCGCCGGGCGCGCGCCCAGGCGGAGTATGGCGTGCGAACCTACGCCGCCGTCGATGACCTCCTGGCCGATCCCGATATTGATCTGGTCGTCGTGGCAACACCGCACGACACCCACGCGGACCTCACGATCCGCGCCCTGGAAGCGGGCAAGCACGTCGTCACCGACAAGGTGATGGCGATGACCGCCGCAGAGTGCGACGCGATGATTGCCGCGGCGCGGCGCACCGGCAGGCTGCTCAGCGTCTTCCACAATCGCCGCTGGGACTTTGATTTTGCTACCGTGCGCCAAGTGATCGCGGAGGGATGGATCGGCGAGCCTTTCCTCTACGAGTCTTCCATCACCGGCTACGGGGCGCCGCGCGGCTGGCGCGCCGATGCCGGGGCGGCCGGCACGCTCCTGGCCGATTGGGGCGCCCACCTGATTGACCAAGCGCTTCTCCTAGTCGATGCCGACGTCGAGAGCGTGTGGTGCGACGTGCAGGCGCGCAAATGGGAAGCGACCAGCGGCAGCCATGGCCTCCTGCAGATGCGGTTTGCCAACGGGGTGCTCTTCCGCGTCGAGGTGAGCCGGCTGGCGAAGGCGCCCAAGCCGCGGTGGTACATCCTCGGGGAAGAGGGGGGCCTGGTAAAGACGGGGCGTGACCCACAGGAGCCCGCCATGATCGCCGGCAACATCGATGCGGCGAGAGAAGACCCTGCCGACCGGGCCCGTGTCTTCACCCAACGCGGCGGGCTCTCCACCGAGATGGTGATCGAGAGCCTCCGCCCAAGCTGGAAATCTTACTACCAGAACGTCGCCGACGTGCTCCTAAAGGGCGGGGAGCTGGCCGTGAAGCCGGAGGAGGCGCGCCGAGTCGTCGCCGTTCTGGACGCGGCCGCGGAGTCGCTGCGTACCCGCGCCAGCGTGGCGGTCGCCAGCACCTGGGGATAGGCGTTCTTCTCGCGCATCGCCCGCCAGCCGCCCCGCGGTTGCCCGGAGGATGGATGGAAGCCCCCAACCCGTCCCTCCCCGCGCTGTCAAAGCTTCTCTGACCGTGACGCCCGCGCGTATCACTGGTTGCGGAAGGAGTAGCGCCACTCGTCATAGAAGTTGAAATCACGAAGAGGTGTTCTCATGCCTTCATGGAGCTACCGCACGTGAAGACCCCTTGGGCCGCGCCAATCACTCAGCGCGATCGAGTTGGGGGAACGCCGGAGTGACACGACCTCTTCATCCTGGGGAGGCACCTATCGTTGCGGGGCTCACCCTGGCGTTGGGAGAGCCGGCACGGGCAGCGATGTATCAGCCCCTGCTACGCCGCGCGGTCGCGGCGGAGTGGGAGATGGCCTTTGCCCGGCTGGCCGCGGGCGGCGCGGGGGCGGTCGCCGGCATCGTGTCTCGCGAAGGCGAGGGCGATCTCCAGGAGGGGATGTTCGCTCTCCCGCGCCTCGTACACCGGACCGGCATCGAGCCCTATCGTGCCCTCTTCCTCGCGGCGCTCCACGACCGGATCCTCGATCGCCAGGAGCACGGCGTGTGCCTCTTCATCGACTGGGATACCGGTGGGCTTGGCGTCTACGCTGTTGACTTCGCCGATGGGAACGCGCGCATCCTCACCTCCTCATTTCAACCGGCGATCTGCACGGTGGCGCTGGGAGAGGCGGTCGCCAGGCACGTGCTCCTGCCGGCAGCCATGCCAGGCGGGGCCAGCCTCTGGAACGATCTGGAGAGCGAGGAGAGAGCGCGTCTCCGCGGGGCAGGGGAGGGCCTGCTGCGGCGGTGCTGGCTTGGAAGTCGGGAGCGGTTCGTGTGCGCGATCCCGCCGGTGCCGAGGGGCCGGGCTCTCGCCCGCGGCGCGGTACTCTCGATCACGCGCGAGGCGCTCTTCGCGCAGTGTCGGCTGGCCCTTGCGACGGCGGTTGACGCGCTGAGTGGTGCGCTGGAGACGGTGATGAGCCGCTGCGACACGCCGCTCCGGGTGGTGGTGTCGGGCGAGGCGGCCCGCTGGCACGAGTTTCAGAGCGCCGTGCGCCGGACATGCGGCGATCTTCCGGTGCATCTGGCGCCAAGGCCGGAGTCTTTCGCGGCGCGAGGCGCCGCCCTGGCGGTGGCAGAGGAGCACCTTGGAACGAAGGGAACCGTGTGATGGCAAACGCCATTTCCGTGGGGATCGATCTGGGTACCAGCACGTGCGAGGTCGCCTATTGGGACTCCGTAGCCCGGCGGATACGCAACGTCTCCTTCGGCGGTGAAGGCGGGCCCATTGTGCCCTCCGCGGTGTGGTTTGATCGCGCGCGAGGGCGCACGGTGGTTGGTGACCAGGCCTACGCGATGCGCGTGCCCAAACACCGGGAGGTCGTGCTCAACATCAAGCGCCAGATGGGCACCGACTACCGGTTCGCGCTGGGTGGGCGGGAGTACACGCCTGCCGAGATCTCGGGCGAGATCCTCAGGTACCTGAAGGCGGAGGCGGAGCGCTTTACCGATGGCGAGGTGAAGCAGGCGGTGATCACCGTGCCGGCCAAGTTTGACACGCTGGCCCGCGAGCACACCGAGGAAGCGGCGCGGATCGCCGGCCTGGAGACGCTGATGCTCCTGCCGGAGCCCGTGGCCGCGCTTATCGGCTATGAGAGCGTGGCCCAGGATCCCGAGCGCGAGTATGTCGCCATGGTCTACGACTTCGGCGGCGGCACCTTCGACTGCAGTGTTGTCCATGCCAGGGGCAGGCAGTATCGCGTTCTCTCTAAGGCGGGGGTACACCGCCTGGGCGGCGCCCAGATTGACGAGCGGATCGCCGATCAGTTGATCCGCCCCAAGGTGTTGCATGCGGGCTTCGACCTGGCCAGCGAGGAGGAGTGGGCGCTCAAGATCCGCGCGAAGATCCTCGAGGTTGCGGAGGCCGCCAAGAAAAGCCTCTCCGATGAAAGCCGGCGCTCCGTGGTCGCCGTGCTCCCCCATCTCGTGGCGCCGGGGCGGCCTCCTCAGACCGTGCGCGTGGAGATCACCCAGGAGGATCTGCAGAAGACCATCGCTGACCTGTTGCGTGTGGCCAACGAGCAGATGGCGCTCGCCCTGGAGAACGCGGGAATCTCTCGCGCCGAGCTCGATATGGTCGTCCTTGTCGGTGGCTCGACGCGCCTGCCCGCGATTCGAGAGGCTGTTCGCCAGTTCATGGGCGAGAAGGCGTTCGACGGCAGGGATGGCGGGGTTCGCAAGGTGCTCGCCGATGCCAATCCGGATCTCGTCGTCTCGCGCGGCGCCGCGCGCGTGGCCACCTCCTATGACCTGCGCGACGAGCGAATTGAGCTGGTCGATATCCTCCTCGACACTGTCTACCTGCGCGTGCCGGGTTCCCTCACTCAATTCAGGCCGCTCTTCGCTCGGGGCACCGAGATCGAGCAGGCGAAGCGCACGCTTCGGCTGCAGTGGCCCCGAGGCGACACCGTCGCCGTCGATCTCTATGAGGGCGAGAAGGACGGCGCCCCGGGAGCGAAGTACGTGGGCACCCTCAAGTTGGGTCCGGCCTCTGTGCCCAAAGGGACTCCCGTTGAGCTCACCATCCAGTACCGCACCGACCGCGCGCTCCCAGAGGTGACGGCGCGGGTGAGGAAGACGGGCACCCCCATCCGGGCCACGGTGGAGTACGAGCAGCATAGCGTCCAGGCATCGGGATCGGCACGGCTGCAGGTGACCCCGGAGCTGGACCTCGTCTTCTGCATCGACACCACGGGGAGCATGGTGCATGGCGACCACCTCGAGAAGCTGCGCCACTGCTGCACCCGCTTCGTCAACGCCCTTGCCGAGAGTGATCTGGATCTCCGCCTGGCGGCGATCAGCTTTGGCGACCGCGCCGGCGGCGAGCGCGAGACGGTCTACTCCTTCACCCCGGACCCGCGCCTCTTCATCACGCGCGTTGGAAGCCTGAACGAGAACGACGGGGGAGACGAGCGGGAATCGGCGCTCGATGCACTGGCCGTGGCGCNNGGGGAGACACCCGGCATCACATCGTGCTCGTTACCGACGCGCCCCCGCACCGGCCGGAGAAGGGCTCGCTAGAGCAACTGGTCTCGCAACTGGCTGCCCACAACATTCGAGTCGATGTGGTCGGGCCGTTCTGCCAGGAGTATGACACCGTGGTCGCTGGCACGGGAGGGCGGCTCTACAACATCGACGACGAGCTGGATCAGCTGTTTGCCGATCTCGAGGAGAGTATCGGGCACGCGAGCAGCGGCACGGAAGGGGCATGACACCATGGCACGGATTGCTGAGAGGCCGCCAATCGTTATCGGCGTGGACCTGGGGAATGCCTCCTGCCGGATGGCGCCCTGGCGCAACGTGAACAGCCACTCGCCAACGCCCGATACGATGGGCTTTCGCTCCTGCCCGGCGGTGGTGGCGCGCGACCATGAGGAGGGCGGGTGGCTTGCCGGCGCCAGCGCCCTGGAGATCGCCTATCGGGATGGGGTGGAGCTGTTTGACCACCTGAAGGACGGCATCCTCCAGGAGCGCGGGGCGAACGCGCGGAAGACGGCTGTCCAGCGCCTGCTCTCCAAGCTCAAGTTTGATCTCCAGGCGGAGTGCGCCGCGCGCGTCATTGACGCCGTGCTTTCCGTTCCCTACTCGTACACGCTGAAGCAGCGCCGGGCGCTCCGCAACGCCTGCTCGCTGGCGGGTCTCCCCGTGGCCGGGCTGATCAACGAGCCGGAGGCGGCTGTTCTGGGGTATCGGATTGACGAGCAGATTGAGGAAGGCAGCGAGCGGATTCTCGTCTTCGATGCCGGGGCCACGCGGTGCACCGCGAGCGTGGTCCGGCTGAGCAAGCAGGGGGCCTACATCGATATCGAGCTCCTGAGCGAGGCGCACGCAGTTACAGAGGAGGGAGAGCCGGTCGGCGGCGACAGGATCGACGCCCGGCTGCTCGAGATGTTCGAGAGGGGCCGGCTGCAGATCCCGCCGCTCCCCTCGACAGAAGAGCAGGCCGCCGGGGATCAGATGGACCCGGTGGAGTACGAGCGCTGGCTGCGGCAACAGCTCCGGCGTGTCCTGCGCGAGGCCCGGCACCAGTTGAGCGGCGAGACCTCCTTCGAGTTTTCGGTGCCCTGGGCCGAGGAGAGCCTCGGCCGGCTGACACGCGACCATCTGGAGCGATGGGCCAGCTTCGATACCGAGATCACCGCGGCGATCCAGATGGCGGTGCAGGGCGCGCGCGACCGCGATGCCCCGAACGGCCTCCGGAATGACCAGATAGACCGCGTCCTGATCACCGGTGGGCTCAACCGCTCGCCTTTGATCCGCCGGCTCGTGGATCACTTCCCCCATGTGGAGCCGTGCGAGGATGGGTTCGAGGAGTACGCGGTCGCCTATGGCGCGGCGCGGTGCGCGGCGATCCTCACGGGCCGGTGCGAGGGAGTGGTCTTCCGCCCGCGCGAGACGCCCGCGTTTGGGATCCGCACCGGGATCGACACCTTCGACAAGGTGATCCCGGAAAACGCGCCGCCAGGGTTCAAGGCGAAGAAGGTCTACACCCTGCCCAACCGCTACGCCGACCGCATGGTGCTGGAGGTGTGCCAGGGCTTCTCCCGACGGTTCCAAGACGAGCTGTCGCTGGGCGCGAAGGAGCTCCCCCTCCAGTTCCCCGAGGGCGCCGGCAAGGGCACCTACCTCGAGCGTGAGATCCACGTCGAGATGGATCTCGCCGATACCAGGCTCCTGGTCACGGTGACCGACCGCACCAAGGGGATTTCCCAGCCGGTGCCCGATAGGCTGGAGCTCGAGGTGAGGTGAAGGAGGAAGCCCATGGAAGGCCGTCCGAGAACGGTGGAAGAGGTCGACGAGAGGCAGAGGACGCTGCGGGAGGAGTTTCGCCGGCTCAACGATGCGCTTGAAAGCAAGTTTGGAGAAGCGATCACGAAGCGTCAGATCCTGGATGCCGCGCAGGCGTGCGAGGTGCTCCGACAGTTAGCTCGGGGACTGAAGGTGCTGAGCGATGAGAGTGACAGGATGCGGGAACCCGAGGCGAGGCAGAGGGCGCTCGAGAGGTTCGTCAGCGGCCGCATGGATGACAAGGTGGGTGCCATCCAGAGCGAGGAGATTGGCAAGCTCAAGGATGATCTCAACGCGATACAAGCGGAACTGGCCAATCTGAGGGAGCAGCTAGAGACTGGGGTCAACCATGCGCTTCAGAAGATAGCGGATGCGCAAGGGAAGGTAGATGTGACCGATGGTCTCCTGAAGGAGGCCATCAGGCAGCGGGACGATCTTTCCCAGAAAATCGAGCGCCTCGAGAGGATTGCCAGGGATCTGGATGCTTGCGAAAGGATGGCGGAGGTCGCTGGGGCTGAGCCAGCCGGCGGCCAGTGGGGGGATCACGGGTAACCGCCCCGGATGTGTGGCGCGGTTTGCTATCCCGGAACGCCAGGGAGAGAGGCTGGGCTCGAAGATGAAGAACGACTGGGGCCGGGCGGACTGGAGTCGGGTATTCTATGTATCGCTGGTGTTCGCGATCGTGCTTGTCCCTGCCGCGTTGATCCATGTTCTCTACCGCCACTGGGGAGTCCCTGCCGCGTTGATCCCGACGGTCTGGGAAGCCCCGTGGTTCGAGCACTTGGTGGTAGTCTTTGCGTTTATGTCAGTGGTCGTTGCCTGGATCAGCTCTCGGAAGGCCAGGGAGTCGCCGTTGAAACCTGAGCCCGCTCTGGAGTCGAGCCCGCGGGTAGAGCCCTGGCGGGCGGAGAGCCTGCAGGAAGAGTGGAATGGCTGGGAGCGAAAGCTCGACACCTACCGCTGGATCCTGGACGGGGATCTGCCCGCGCTGGATCCGGGAGAATTGAGCCAGGCGCAGGCTGCATTCAACAGCTTGCGGGAGGGGATCGAGCGCTTGCAGGACCCGGGCGATTCCGAGCGGCCTCGTGCCAACGTCCCGGACCGCACCTGGGTCCGGAATAGCCTCGAGACGGGCATCAGTGCGATACTCGACCGGGAAGAGGAGAGGCAGCGCCTTCGCGCTCTCGTTGAGAAGACGGTGACGGAGTTCCGGGAGCAGGTGGAAACCCTGCGGGAAGAGGTGCGCGTGCTTCAGCGAGAGGCGGGCGTGCCGGCGGAAGAGGCAGAAGGCCCGGGCGAGTCTGACAGCGGGGCGGGCCACCTTGCCAGCTTGCAGGAGAAGATAGGAGAGCTCCAGCGGCGTGTTGAGGCGCTGGCGGGTGAGTCCGCCGATGAGACTTCGGGCGCAGGAGCAGACGTGCTCCAGACCATCGACGGCCGGCTGTCGCGGATTACCGATGCCCTGGAAGCGAGGGCGTACGAGATTTCAATCCGCGATTTTCACCGCCGGCACGAGGAGTTCACTAACCTTCGCCGCCGGCTTGCCGGGGAGGTGCTGCCGCTCCTGGAAACCGCTCCTGGGGACGAGGCGGCGCGGCATTGCCACCGCGCGCTCTCGGAGCTGCTGGAGCGCCTGGATGGCCGTCTGGCGGCTGCGAAAGAGGCGGTCCGCCACCGGGGCGAAACCCCGGGTGGAGGCGGAGAGCTGGAGCGGCGCATCGAGCGGCTGGAGACGCGCGCGCACCGGCTGAAGGATGGTGGTGACGCCTGTCTGATGGAGCTGGCCGAGCCGCTGGTGCAGGAGCACCTGCGTCCCTTAGTCGAGATGATCATCCGCGATTTTCTCCGGCCGCTGCTGGAGGAGGCGACACCGGTGGAAGGAGAGACCGCCAGGAGTGCCCGCGCCACGTTGCTGGGCGAAGTGGTAACGCTCGCGCGTAGAGTCCTGTTGGAGAGCATCCAGTTGGAGGTGATCGACCCAAAGGCAGGCAGCAAGCTGGAGGAGGAGGCGCACGACGAGATAGAGGTACTCGCCCCGGAGGGAGACGCGAGCCCGAACACGGTGGCGGAGGTGGTCGCGCCGGGCTACCGCTGGGCGGGAGAGGTGATCCAAAGGGCGCGCGTGTGCTCCTATCGGGAGAGAATGGACAGGGCCTGAATGGCGGGCAACCGGAGCGCGCTTCTCTCGGAATCAGAGCTCCGCGAGCTGCGCGCGCTGCTCTATGCGACCCGGTCGAAGAGCATCGACACCTTGCAGCGGCAGGTGAGCCAGATCGGGATCCGCCTGGCGGATCTCCTCGTCAAGGTGGCTGCCGGGCTCGAGGCCGGCCTTCAGGAGACGCGCGGGCACCTGAAGGTGGCGGTCGAGACGATGATGGAGCAGGCGGAGGAGCTGGAGCAGATCAAGGCGTGGATCGAGGCGGCCTGCCTGACACCGGCCTCCCTCGCCAGCTCCCCCCGAGGTGGAAAAGACGCTGCCGAGGTCGCCCGCGTGGCGGAGAAGCTCTCCGAGACGGAGACGCGCCTGGCCGCCCTCGAAAGCGAGGTGGCGGATGTGAGCCACCAGCTGCGGACCGCGGGCGAGCGTGTCGAGACGCCCGACCGGCCTGCGGGGGACGAGGCGCTGTTGGAGCGCCTGGAGGAGCACATCTCTCTTCTCGCCCTGGCGGGGGCTCGCCGGGTGGCGCGCGACCGCCAGGCGCGCATCCGGGCGCTCGAGCGTGTGGCCGAAGCGGTCGAGCAGCGGTTCATCCCGCGCGCCGTGGCCTTCCGCCGGCAGCTGAGCGGCGATGTGACGAGCTATGACGGCTGCCGGGCTCTGGAAGAGCGGGCGCGCGAGGCACGCCGCCTGGGAGAGGTGGCGGCGACGGAAGCCATGCGGTTGAGCGCCGCGCCCGACTCGGGGTCGGAGCGATGGGAGAGCGTTCGCGAGCTCCTGGCGCTGGGCGGAGTGCCCGATGGCGAGGACGACCTCGATTTTGAGATCCGGCGCGTGCTTAGCGAGTGGTTCCTCCCGCTCATCGATCTCACCGTCTCCTATCGGGAGACGGGGGCTCCAGAGGGAGAGGCTGCCTTCCAGGCGCTCCTTGGCGATCTGATGGAGGCGGGCTGGCGGGCGGACCTCGAAGCCATCGTGCCTGCACAGGGGGCGGCGTTCGATCCAGCGCTCCATGAGGCGGTGGGTTCAACCCCCGCTCGAGACGCGCGCGTGGCGCAGGTTGAGGCGCCTGGTTACTGCTGCGGCGGCGGAATCATGCGCCTGGCCAGAGTGCGTGTGCGCGAGTGACAGGATGTGATGGGAGAAGTGATGGCGGATAGTCGTTCGGCGAGCGTGGTGGAGGAGTTCCTGCCAGCGCCCTATCCGGCGCCTCTCTTCGTGGCGTGGGAGCAGCACCTCGATTTCGGGGAAGTTCGCCGGCCAGCGAGGAAGCGGTTGACATTCAAGGTCTCCAACATCGGCGGGGATGGTAACCTGGATGTGACGCTCCGACCGAACATCCCGGACCAGCAGTGGTTCCAGGTTCGCCCGACTCATCTCGTGATTCCGGCGGGCGAGGATCGCATCGTTGACGTGGAGATCGATACGAGCCTGGAATCGTGCCCCCTCGGCCGGCACGACCTCGACATCCAGGTAGAGGCGCCCGGATCGATGGAGCCGGAGATCCCGCGCATTCGGGTGTCGGTGGAGGTGCTCCGGGAGATTGTGCTGGTGTGCGACCCGGGCGAGATCGACCTGGGCGAAGTGCCCCTGGGCGAGAGCCGCACCGTGACGGTGAGCATCCAGCGCAGTGATGAACGCGAGGTTTGCCTGAACGAGCGCCTGATCCAGCTGGTGGATGAAACCGGCAAGCCCCGGCCGGCGTGGGCCGACATTGAATTGGGAGCGCCGGGCCGGAAGCAGGAAGTCACGCTCACCTTCCACACGGCCAACCGGGCGATGCGCGAGTACCGCTGTGAACTGCGCCTGTGTGATACCGTCCCTGAGGTGAACCAGGTGGCGGTGCCCATCCACGTTTCCGTCAGCCCGCCGCCGCAGCTGGAGGTAGAGTGGGCGATCCCGCCGATGCCGAACTTCACCGGCGACACCCAGGACGCGCAGCTCGCGGTGGGCAACTCCGGGGGCGGCGTCCTCCGCGGCCGAATCGCTGGCGACCAGTACTGGTTGCGTGTCCTGAATGGCGAGTTCAGCGTGGCGGCCGGCCAGATGCACACGGCGACGGTCCGAATCGGTGACGCCCGGTTGCGGGTTGGCACGTATCACGGTCATCTTGAAATCTTCTCGAATGACGGCGGGCGTAGCCGCGTGCTGCGCGTGCCAATCGAGCTGGAGGTGGTGGACCGGAGCCGCTGCCCCGTGGAGATCTACTTCGAGCCGGATCTGGGCGCGCTTCACCGCCGCCAGACGGCGGAGCGCGCGCTCACGATCACTAACCTGATGGCCCAGCCGTTTGAGGGGAGACTGATCTCCGGGAGCCCCGACTGGATCCGGGTGAAGGGGGGCATGGAGGAGGNNGAGTGGCTCCGGGTGAAAGGCGGAATGGAGGAGGTGCGCCTTGGCCCGGGCGAGTCCAGGCAACTCCTCCTGGAGGTCGACCCGCGGCGCCTCCCCGCGAAGGACGGCCCCACCAGGCACAAGGCGGCGTTGCAGCTGGTCGATTCCACGGGCAAGGAACGCTGGAAAAAGACCGCGACTTTGGAGCTCGTGCCCGCACCGTCCTCGCCGCTCGTGCGGTTGCTTCTGGCCTTCTGGGCGTTGGTGCTCCTCGCGGGCCTGGCATGGGGCGGAAAGCAGGTGTATGACGGCCCGGTGCAAAGGATCCTCTCCGCGCGCACCCGGGCCGCGACGGTGGCCACGCCGGCGCCCGCACCGGCGGCACCGCCGGCTCAGCAGCAGGCGGCCACGGCCAGACCGGCCCCGGCTCAGCCGGCTCCTGAGTCGCAGAGCGCGCCTGAGGCCACGGAGAAACCACGCAGGGTAGCGCCGGATTCGGCCCGGGCGCGCTCTCTCTACGCGGAGGGGACCGCGCACTTCCAGCGGGGAGAGTGGCGCCTGGCTGCCGACCTCTTTGACCAGGCTGCGGCGGTGGATCCCGCGCCCGCTGGGTCGCTTTTGATGGTGGGCCGCAGCCGCTACCACCTCGGCGAGTGGGATGCCGCGGCGAAGGCGCTGGAGGAGGCGACGCGGCTCAAGCCCGATTCGGCGGCGGCCCACTTGTGGCTGGGCCGGGTCTATCTGGAGCAGGGCAACCGGGAAGCGGCCTCGCGTGAGTTTGAGGCCGCGCTGAAGGCAGATCCGATGAATAGGCAGGCACGCGATGAGCTTCAGAAGCTTCGGTAACCGTGGGTGGAGGCGGCTCCTTCTTGCCACGCTTGTTGGCGCGGCCAGCCTGGGCGCGTGCCCGAGGGTTTGGGCAGAGGCAGGCGAGGGCGTCGAGACTGTGCAGGAGCAGGCGGGGCAGATCGCGCAGAAGATCGCGCCGTACAAGGGGAAGTTTGTCGTCTTCGTCCTGGACGTCTCTGGGAGCATGACGAACCAGGGGCGGCTGCAGGCGAGTATAAGAGACAGGGCCACGATCGTGCGCAATGGCACGCGGGTGGGCGACCGCGTCGCGATCTTCTCCTTCGACGTCAGCCCGGAGCTGCTGCTTAAGGAGACGGTCATCCAGAAGGAGAGCGACAAGAAGATCGTGATCGACCGGATCCCGACGGTGAGCAGCAACACGGTGGGCTCGAACATCCGGTGGGCGCACCACGAGGCGCTCAAGCTGCTGGAGCCGTCGGAGTGTCCTTACCAGGTGTGCGTCCTGGTGAGCGACAACCTGCACGACCCGCCGGGTGAAACGGACCGCTTCTATCCGGATTACCTGAACTACTACATTCCCGGCACGATGGAGGCGCCCTCCACCCCGCAGAGTAACGACTACGCTCGCCTGCGCGAGAAGTTTCGCGGCGGCACCCGGCTCACCTTCGGGATTGGCGTCAACATCTCCGAGACGGGCGCCGTGCAGGAGCTGCCGCCACTGAAGAAGACTCCGGCCTGGGTGTGGCTGGTGGCCGCGGCGGCGGTTGTCGCGCTGGCTGGCGCCGGCTGGGTGGGAGCAAGCGCGTGGCGACGCGCCGCAGAGGCACGCCAGATCGCCAACAGTCCGATGAACGTTGTGATTCGCAACGTCACCCCGGATGGCACGGCCAGCCCCTTCAGCGCGGAGACGCATCTGGTGCTGCAGCCGAACGAGTCGTTCACCATCGGAGGCGCGCCTTTCGGTATCGGGCAGGTGGTTTCCCTCCCCGGCGCCATGATGAAGGAACCGGTGGCGCGAGTCCACCGGCGCGGCCTTAGCTTCAGCCTCGAGGCGCTGCCCGGCCAGGAGACGGTGGCGGTTTACGTGGACGGCATCGAGGCCGTGCCTGGCGGAGATGCGATCCCTATCCGCTTGGGGCAGACGATCAGCGTGCGCTATCGGGTGATGGCTGGGATCGAGAAGAGCGTGGATCTTCTCTTCGCAGACCCGCGGGCGGCCGAAGAGCAGGCGGCAACCGAGGAAGTAGTCTTCGACGAGAGTCACCAGTCTCCCTATTGAGGGGGAGCGGCATAGCAGGGGGGAGCAGACGATGGCCGTGGAGTTGGATGCCGTAGGCGTATCCCGAAGCATCATCATTGGCTGCGGGGGCACCGGACACAGGATCATCCTGGAGACGCGCAAGCGCCTGGTGGACAAGTACGGGTCGCTGAGCAAGATCCCGATAGTGCAGTTCCTACAGCTCGATACGACACCACTCAAGGAGGAAGTGCGCTACGCGAAGGAGGTCAACCTGACCCCCAACGAGTACGTCTTCATGCAGGTGCAGAACATCGCCAAGTACCGGCGTGGCCTTGAGAATGAGCCCCACCTCTACCCGCATCTGGCGTCCTGGGTGCCGCGCTCGATCCTCACGACGAACGTCGACCAGGGCGCGGGCCAGGTGCGTGCGCGGGGGCGCTTCGCCTTCTTTGAAAACTACCCTACGATCCGCGAGCGCCTCTACGCGGCGATGAACCGCGTCACCAGCGACCAGGCGTATCGCGAGGCCACGTCGAACGGCATCCGGGTAAGCGAAGGCGGGATCTCGGTCTACATCCTCACCTCGCTGATGGGGGGCACGGGGAGCGGCATCTTCCTGGACCTGGCCTACCTGGCCAAGAATGAGTTGAGCCAGGCCGCGGGCGCGAAGACGATCGACACGATTGGCATCCTGTTGCTGCCCCCGGTGGGCGGCGACCTGGTGGGCGTCTACTTTGCGAACGCCTATGCCTCGCTGATGGAGCTCAACCACTTCAACAACCCCGCCACCGAGTTCGTGGCCCAATACCAGCCGGGCATGCCCGAGTTGCGCGATCCGGACGACCCCTTCACCTTCTGCTACCTGATGGACTCGCGCAACGAAGAGGGAGACGTGATCGGAGAGGACAAGCTGATCCAGATGATCGGCCACTACCTCTTCCTCGATCTCACGCACGAGTTCGCGAGCAAGAAGCGCGAGAACCGCGACAACCACAAGCAGTGGCTGCGCCGCGATGAGTTCGACTGCCCCACCAAGTACCTTAGCTTCGGCCTCTCGGCGCTCTGCTTCCCCAAGGACCAGGTGCTTCACGTCTGCGCCAATCGGCTGGCGAAGGAGCTCGTCTCGGGGTGGATGGACCCCGCCTCGGTCTTCGATGACCGCCAGCTGCAGGAGGAGGCCAGCAACCGCATGGCCCAGGCCAACTGGGACTGCGATCGCGTGCTGGCCGGACTGGCGGTAGAGGGCCAGAGCCAGCATGGGAGGAGCGCGACCGATGCCGTAGGCGAGATGGTGCGCCGCGCTGAAGCCACCGCCAAACAGGCGATGAACGAGAGCGCGATTCGCGCCCTGGAGAGGCTGATCCAGCAGGATCTCCCCCCCTGGATCTCCGCCGGCGACGAGGCCAATCCGGACGTGCGCCAGCGCAGGGGGCTGGGCATCTACCCGGAAGAGATCCGCAAGGGGCTTGAACGGCGCATCGAGCACATGAGCGCGTGGCTGGTGGAGCTGGTGACGGAGCTGGTGAACGACCCGAAGTACCGCCACGAAGGCTGCCGCCGCATGCTGGCCTGCCTGGAGCGGATTGCGACCCAATCTCGCGACCGGTTGATCCGCGACAGCACCGAGCTGAAGGCGCGGATGGACGCGCTGAATGGTCAGATCCAGAAGATGCTGAGCCAGTCGCGTGGCGAGATCCGGAAGGCGATGGAATCCGCCGCCAACGGCAGCCGGCGAAAAGCCGGCCGCGGCGCGACCACCAATCGCGGCACGGCCGAGGCGGCGATCTCCAGCTTCTGCCGGGCAGTGGCTCAGCACGCGCAGGACAGCGTGCAGGCGTTCGTCTGCGACGCCGCCCACCGCTTCTACACCGAGATGCTCGCCTGCCTGGCCGAGCGTAATCGCGATCTGAGGCGCTACGAGGAGCATGTGGGCGGGCTGCGCGAGCGCTTCCGTGCCGAGGAGATGCGCTTCCTGGAATCCTCCCCGGCCGTCAACGGTGAGATCCTCTACACCGGCGGAGATGAGGACGCGGATGAAGCGATCAACCGCTATTACCAGCATGTGACCGCGACAGAGAGACGCCAGATAGACGACCGCGTCCAGGCGGAGCTGGGCATCACCTCCATGGGCCTCTACGGCTACTTCCTGGCCGAGGGCGCCGGCTCTATCGACACGATTGCAGGAACTATCCTGCGGCACACGACGGCGGCGTTCAAAGACGACATTGAGGCGGTCGAAGTGCTCAATCTCTTCTTCGAAAGGTACCCGGACGACCGCGCCGCCGAGGAGCAGATGAAGCGCCTCAACCGCCTCTGCTCGCCATTCGTCCACGCGAAAGCGGGCGGGATGGCCGGCTTCACCGACGACCCGCAGATGCGCCAGCGCAACATCGGCATCCCCAACGCCGAGGAGCCGAAGACATCGGCGGAGCGGCGCTTCCGGGCGATGGTCACCAAAGCCGCGTCGGTGACCGACCCGCGCACCTGGGTGACGGTGGCCTCGCGCAGTGAGGCGCTCTTCCTCCATGAGCGTTCCGGCTTTCCCCTGCGGCTCATGGAGGACGCGTTGCGTCGGTGCGAAAGCCACTACGAACACACGCGCAAGCGCCGGAAAGAGCCAGTGCACGCCCGCGTGGATTTCCAACAGTGGGAGAGTCTCACGCCGGCGCCGCCACACCTGAAGGCGGAAGCGTGGAAGATCTTCTTCATCGCGGCGGCTTCCGGCGTGCTCACGTGCCGGCCGGTGGAGGTGCAGACCCAGCGCGGCCAGGAGGAGCGCTTCAGCTACGAGATCAGCTATTTCGATGACCAGGGCGTGCAGCATACCGAGGTGGTGGCCGACCGCCTCCCGCCCTTCGATGCCCTCCGCTTCGATGGGAGAGACTATCCGAATGGCGTGATGCAGCTCCTCCTGAAGCTGTGTCACCCCGAGGGATTGACCGATCTGGCCCGGCGCATCCAGCGCAAGCAGGAGGAGACTGTGGCCAAAGAAGGGGTGGCGGCGATCCGGGAGCGCCTCCTCGATCTCGTCAACAACCGGCTGTCGCCTCAAGCCGAGTTCACGCCGCACGCGCGCGAGGTGGTGAGTGGCTACCTCCGCTCGCTTCAGAGCGCGCCAGGAGCGGGCGCGCCCGCGACTCCCCCGGCGCCGGCACCCGCGGGCGCTACAGGCGACCGGCTCGCGAAACTGCGCGGCCTCCTCGAGAAGCGCCTGATGACCGCTTCGGACTACGCCGCGAAGCTGAAGGAGATGCGCGGCGAGGGCGTGCTCACATCGGATGAGTGCCGGGCGAGCCTGAATGAACTCCGCGACGCCGGTCTCCTGACGCCGGCGGAGTACGACGCAGCTTGCCAGGCGCTCGGCCTCGAAACGGCGGAGAGCCCGGCGGAAGAGAACTCGATTGAGGCCCGCCTGATGAAGCTGAAGAGCCTCTTCGAGAAGGGATTGATCACCCAGGAGGATTACGACGCGAAGCGAACCGCGATTCTGGCGGAAATTTGAGACCGTGCCACGTTTGGTTGCTGGTGAGTGGAGGCCGGTGCAGTGAGTGAGTCGGACCGGCTGAGGCGGCTTCGCAAGCTGCGGGAGGCGCTCGATGCGCCGCTCGTGCCGCGCGGCATGTCGCGCGCCTCGGTCGCTCACTATCCGACCGTGCCGCCCCGGTACACCTATCCGGGTCCGGTGGTACCGGGCACGCGCGCGGAGCTCGCCGCGGCGCCGAAGGGCTCGCGCCCGCTCCGGTGGCTCGCGGCCGCGCTCTCGCCACTCGCCGCTCTGGAGCGGTGGCACCTGCAGGCAGCCACGGTCGCGCTGGCGATCCTGGGCGCGCTGAACGCCTACTGGTTTCAGTGGGGCCTGGAAAAGGCGGCGATCACCATCATCGCCACGGCGGCGCTGCCGGCGCTACTCAGCGGCCTCTGCGACCTCCTTTTCCGGCTTACCGTCATTCCGGGGATTCGCCTGCACGTGGCGCTGCTTCAGTGGGCGCGCGAGCGCCATCGCGCGCTCGTGATTGTGAGAGCCTGGGCCGACACCCCTCTCCGGGGGCGCTGGAAACGGGCGGTGCAGGTTCAGTTCGCCTCGGGGGCGATCCCGGCGCGGACGCTCGACGTGGTGACGGACCTCTACGACGACAACTCGAAGCTGGATATCGCCCTCCTGGTGGAGGCGCCGGCACTCCCTTTGGACGACCTCCTTGTCTGGGTGCGCGTGCCGGATGGCCGGCTGGCTGGGATGGAGGCGAGCATCCGCCGGTTTCGAGAGGAGCGGTGCGCGCGCTGCCTGGGCGAGGAGACAGACTGCGCCCTCTGCGGCGGCACCTACCGGGTGCCAGAGGCGCAATTCCTGTGATTTGCCCTTTCGCGGGCAGAGGGCACGACCGGCCGCTTTCGGAAACGCCGCGTGCCCGGCGGTGGAAACCCGGGGCCGCGTGTATCGCGCGGCGATAGATCACCGCGCTGCCTGCAAGCGAAGCCCTGCCGGGCTGGTGATGGCTGTCTGCAGTGCAAAGTGGACGGCGGTGGCTGGGAGGGGAAGCCCCGAAGGGGCTTTGCCGGGAA
>LSQX01172204.1_pt2 | contig 22456 bp, 9 predicted proteins | sample 654561 | NCBI WGS metagenome assembly LSQX01 (sample SAMN04489861, study PRJNA283612) | anaerobic digester metagenome | isolation source: 4 biogas reactors fed with cattle manure at either 37C or 55C with and... | place: Denmark: Kongens Lyngby | collected 2014
TTTATGTTGCTCAAATAGCTATGGGAGCCAGTCAGGCTCAAACATTGAAAGCCATTCGCGAGGCAGAAGAGTATGATGGACCTTCATTGGTTATCGCCTATTCACCTTGTATCAGCCACGGTTTGCATGCCGGTATGGGCAAACAACACGCTGAACAGAAAAAGGCTGTTGAGTGTGGTTATTGGCACTTATATCGTTTTGACCCGCGCTTGCAAGCTGAAGGTAAAAACCCAATGCAGCTTGACAGCAAAGAGCCGGATTGGAGCAAATTCCAAGACTTCTTGATGGGCGAAGTTCGCTATACTTCATTGAAAAAACAATTCCCGAAAGAAGCCGATGAACTCTTCCAAGCTGCTGAAAAGAATGCAAAATGGCGTTACAACGGATACAAACGCATGGCCGATGCTGTTTGGGTGCCGGAAGTAGCTCCCGCGCATCAAATCGATGAGTTGAAAGACAAAGCACAACGCGACCCGAAACAAGAAGGAAGCGCTGATGTGATTGTGCAGGATACGAAATAGCCCCACCCTAAATCCCTCCCCGCAAGGGAGGGACTTGAAAAAGCGCTACCTTGCGGTAGCGCTTTTTTTGTTGCCAGAAAGATGTCGATACATCCAAAAATTTGGTAACTACTTATCCCCATAGAAAAGGCTTGTAGTGTAGTTTTTGAGTTAAAATCAGTTTGCAGTTAAGTTATATTAACTGTAAAGTCTCGTGAACCACCGATGGAGTGGATCTCAGCCATCCCATCGGTAAAATAACATTAACATCGATTAACGCACTAAAAATCCCCCTCCTTTAGGGGGTTAAGGGGCTGAGTAGCCCCCCAAAAATACTTCTAATTCTCATTTATAAGCATCACCAATCTCAAGGTGTTGCTTGTGCCGTAGTTGATACGGAGTGTGGCATCGTTTCGCTGAATGCTTTCTATGGCGTGTCTTGTAGCGTCTTGACCGGGCGTTTGATAATTATATAGCCCTTCGGTTTCAGTTTTTGTAAAGTCGGACGTGCGTATTTCTCGTAATTTAACCACATCTTTATCATCTTTAACGATACTAAAATCCGCAGCACGCGAGTCTTTTCGCTTCGTCAGGCTGTGGTTGGTAATTTTCATCGCGCCGGTTTCAAGGTTGTATTCTACCTGCTGTTGCACCGAATAGAACTGACGGATGGAATAAACGCTTTCGGGACCGTCCCACGTCCATGTTGTATATTCTCTTGTATAATTTGTTTTCGAGACCATAATCTTACCTTCAATCAACTCTTTCCGAACACTTTCGCGAGTAACAGTATAATCTTTTATACCCGGCACAACATCGGGATAAAGCTCATCCCACATCTTATTCGTAATGCCATCCATTGCAAAAAGCGTATAGGGAGCACTACCGGACGAGCCTTCCGGAGCTTCATCGGTAAGGATATTGAGGGCGCCTATGGAGCTGAAATTAAGTATCGGACTGACCGTTACATCATACGAAGCATCGAAGTTAAAGGGATTGATGGATTTACTTTCTTTGTTGATAAAAAGCAGGAAACTGATGTTTTTCTGCATTGAACCTTCCCCATGAATCTGTACATCCAACAAAAATGAAAACGTTGTAGAATCGGTGATATTGGTAAACGTAAATTCATTTTCCGTTTGGTTAAACTGCGCATAATAAACCGCCTGGCGATAATCCGGATTATGATTTCGCTTGATTTTCACCAAATTAACCACATCTTTCGAGCTGTTTCTGAAAATAACCATGCGCGAAGCCAACGACGGAATGGATAATTTAACCGTTTCCGTTATGGGGTTATCGCTCAATTCCATTTTGTAATCCTTTATCGTGGTAAACGCGCTCTCCTTGTTACCGGAAGTTACACTTTTGTTCTCCACGGCAAGCATCGCGTTTTGCAACGTTTTTCTACCCGTAAGCAGGCTGAAATTATCATTTTTACCCGACAGGAGATACAACAAAAAGTTTTCATACTCCTTGCCCAACGTTGAATTAAGCTCGGTAATCGCATAGGAACTTAACATGTCGCGGGGCGAACGCATCGTTTGGTAGAGTAGTTTGAGCGGATTGAGCTTGGCACCTTCCCGGCAGTCTTGCATGTAGTGCATAAAGCATCCGCCTAAATAGTAAGCCGATCTTCCCGCGTAAGGCGAAGGTTTATTCGACGCGAAATGATCCCACGAAACAGCTAAATTATCAAAAATCTGTCCATTCAATCCTACGGCAAACCACTGCTCCGACTCGGATATCGGTATAAAATCTTTTCCCCACACGACCCTATCGGCGAGCGTGGCGTGTGCTTCCATCCAAAAATCGTTGCTTATGAAAAGCATCACATCATCCTGTATGTAGTGCATCAATTCGTGCGACATGGTTTTACACAATTGTTCGGGCGTTTTCGTTTGGACATTTACCATCATATAACCGCCGAAAGTCCCCATCAGACTCACTTCGCCTTCGCTTTCGCCCAACGGTTTCAGGTAAATGGTAAACTCATCGGGCGTATCGGGATAATCTCTTTTATAGGCGGTTATCACTTCTTTCAAATAATGGGCGGCATCCGCCACCAACACGGGCACGCCGGATTCATGCCAAGGTTGCGGAGTTTGCTTGTAGGGAATTTCAGACGCGAAGTCAGTTTCGTTGTAATAAACCGTAATTCCGTCTTTTGTGTGGTAGTCGGAATAGCCCATGCCGGCAATGCTAAAGAAACTAACTTTGGTTAAATGCCGAGTGGAAAAGCAGAGCGTAGAATCGACCAAACTGAAACGGTAATCTTCAAACTCTTCCCATTTTTCTGTTTTTTCATTGAAAAATACGGCTCGGTAGTTATCGATTTTTTGCTTGGTAAATCCGCTCGTGTTTATATTTTTCAATTTGATTAAAAGCGGTCTGTCAAATTCATTCCCAAAACTGACGCTCACATCATACACTCCGCCACCCAACGTAAATGGCGGTGCGTTTTTACCTTTCGGAGGATTGTCCACTTTGACGATGGTCAAACGGAAATCTTCGTCGTGAAAACCGTGTGGAATAATCACATCAATGCTGTCGGTGGTGATTACGGTGGCAGTGGTGTCGTTTTTGCGTACAATTTGGTCGTAAATTATGGAGCCAAAAGCCGTTACTCGAACCGTATCGCTGTACATCGGTTCGCAGTTCACGTTGGAAATTTTGCAACGGTACTGTGCCGTATGTTGCGGAACGAGTTTCACCGTAGTCCCATGAATGCTTTGGACATTCGCTTTGATTTCGGGCGAAGCCGTATTTTCGCTTACATCAAACCACGTAACGCCGTCAATCGACGACTGCCACTGTGTTTCACCATAAACGGTCGCAGGCAGTGAAAGGGTAACCGAATGGTCGGTAACGCCGTCGGCAGGGATATTTTTGGACAAAAGCGCCCGCTTATCGGGATGCGCATCGGCAAAAACGCCCGCTTCATCCGCAATTTCAATGCGTATGGTATCGGTGCAAAGGAAAGGTTTGTACGTGTAAACATACTCGCCTGAATAGAAAGCCCACTGTTGGGTCGCTTCGATCATGTCGTCTTTTTTAATATACGGACTTTCGAGATCGGTAATGTAGCATAAAAACTGTTTGGCGTGCGTATTCTCATCCACAACCACTGTCAATATTGGTCCGGTAACATCCGGAAACGGTGGCCAACCGCCAATGGTCGAGTTGTATTTGGTAAAATATTCGACGGAATAAGCATCTTTGTGATACGGCGCCCAATGGTACACGTTGCTTGCTTTGGATAAATCGGCTAAATCCTGCACATTTATACGTAGTGTATCACCTATTTGCGCTTTGAAAACATGCTTTTTCAGTTTCACCGGCTTTTGAAAACCGACTTGACAAAAAACCGTGTCTGCATCGGGAATATTGTCAAATGTAAAACGATTTTGGGATAAGTCCATCCCTTGGTCAAGAAGTGTAGTCAGATTCGGTTTCAGCAATAATGGACGTGGAATGGGACTGTTGATTTCGTTGTTGTTAAGTTTCAGCACGGTCATTTTATCCGAAACAAACTCAATTCCGGCGGGAAGTTTCGTTATAAAATTGTGAGAAAAATCGGCTTTTTCTAACTCAGCAAGTTGAAATATCGCTGGCGAAATGCTTTGCAGTCGGTTGTATGAGAGATTAAGCCACTTAAGCGATTCGTTACCGCCAAAACCGGGTTGCGTTTCCAAGCGGTTGTTTGAAGCATCCAAAGACAGGAGTTTGTCCATATCGGAAATGGAGTTTGGCAGTTCCGTTAGCCGATTGTTTCGGACATCGATAAACACCACATTTTTAAGATTACCTATGCTTTCGGGCAGTTTTTCAAATTGATTGTTGCTGAAATCCAACCGGTTTAACTTCACTAAATTACCGAAAGAAGCGGGCAAAGCGCCTGTAAATCGGTTGTTGTAGAGACTTAAATATTCTAAATTGATTAAATTCCCAAAAGTAGCGGGTATTTCGCCCGACAATTGGTTGTCGTTTATTTGCAGGTCCCAAAGATTTTCCAACGAACCAATGGACGCCGGTAACGAACCGGAAAGCTGATTATTATCCAATTTGAGCGTGACTAATTTTGTCAGATTGCCAATTCCCGCGGGAATATTGCCGGTAAGTTTTCCACCCGACAAATCAATCCGCTGTAAATTCCGCAAATTGCCGAACGAAACCGGAATGGTTCCTTCGCATTTGCCGGGAACTACCAAGATTTCCAAATCGGTTAAATTGCCGATATTTTCCGACAGGACGGCTTTGAAAGTCCCGTTGTTATCGCGGATAGAGAGCTCTCTCAATTTGGTTAAATTAAACAACGCGGTAGGAATTTCGCCTTCCAATTTCCCGTCTAAAACCAACGATTGCAACTCCGTTAAATTCCCGATTTCGGGGGCAATTCTTCCATTATAAGGGGATTCCGGGTTTTTATTCAAAAACAATTCTACCACTCTCCCATTCATTATCAACACACCGTTCCAAGTGGCAACCGGAGTTGACAAATCCCACCCCGTAGATTGGTTAAGCGCGTTGTGCACAGCCACCAATGCGACCGAATCTTGCTGATTTGTATAAATTGGCTCTTTGGAGAGAAAAAAGGCATCGCGGATATTGGAACTAAAACTATAACTCGCGTAAAAGCTACTGTTGTTATTTAACATAAAGTACCCGTTTTCGGAACCGCCCCATCCGAAATCAATGTGAAATCGTCCGTCCGAATCGTACCCATCTACCACCACAGCATGTGCTACAGGGTCTCCGTTTATTTCAACATATACAGGACGGCTGTGGTCCAATTCATTTCGGATATAATAGGACTTTTTGGAACCATTATTCAAATAGTACTTAAAATAAGTTTGCATGGCATGTTGATACCCACATGCTCATGACGAAACTGACTTAACCTGACGCCTGCATTGAACAACAAAGGCTCCACGACCGGCGTTGCCATCGGCGCTTTCGGCATTGCCGACGGGTTGATTTTCAGCGAATCTTCGTACAACTTCAGCAACGCGAATAGCTGTGGCGGGATATTTTCGGATTTGAAATTGCCATTGGGCGAATAACCTACCACGGCGAAATCACCCCCGTTTTGAGCCAACACGGCGAAACCTTTCCCACTGTTTTGAAACACGAAAACGGGCGTTTGTTTGTCGGCTTTGGTTTGGTAGCGTTGCTCGAGTGCGAAAGCGGTCGGGGCTTTTTCACCCGGCGCGAAATTGGGCGCATTGGCTTTGAAAAACGTTTCAGCAAAGCGTTTGGCGCCTTCGGGGTCGGGAGTTTCAGCCATTGCCGGAATGGTAAACAATCCGATTAGTAAAAGCGACAACCAACGGATAGCATTCTTTTTATGAATGAAAATATTTGTTTTCATGGCAGGCAGAAATTAATGTTGAACAATAATTTTTTCAACTTTCTGAAAATCATCGGTCTTGACCGACACAAAGTACGCCCCATCTGGCAAAGTACAATGCACGGAGGAGTTTCCTTCGATAAATTCGGAATGTTTCACGGCGCCTTTCATGTCGAAAATGCGGATAAACGCTCGCATGGGATTTTCCGCTCCCGGCAGTTCAATATGTATTTGGTCGTTTTTCACCAACGTGGGGTAAATTTTATATTCGCCCGTCTGCTTATCGGTGACTTTCATTCGTGGTATCACCTTCATAGTGAACGAACTAACCGAATAACATCGGTTCTTGTCGGTCGCTTTCAATTCGAAGCGGTCGCCTTCTTGGGGCGTAATCACCACGATATCGCCCGTCCCGATTACAGTACCGTTTTGCACCCACTCGTAAGTGTAAGGTTCCACGCCACCCGTAACGGAGTAGCCCATCAATCCGAGCACCACAGGCATTCCTTCCGGCACCGGCTCATCAAAAAGCACGACTACTTTCACCGGTTCTTTGGATTGCTTGGGGACGTTCATTTTTACGATTGTCTGCGAAAAACCGACGAATAAAAATGCTGTAAGCATGAGTGTTAAAATGTGTTTTTTCATGGTTGTCAATATTAAGAATTCAGTTGGTTTAAGTCAGCCTATTCCGTCCCGAAGTCTCGGGTTATCGGAAAACAAAAGTTTTGAGAATCAAAAAAATGGATTAAGATTTAAACTCTTCGTCCGATTTTGTATCATTTTCATTTTACTTGCCCCCTAAATCCCCCAAGGGGGACTTTTAGTAGCGAGAAAAATCAACATTTTTACTTATTTGACCGCCCCTTTTTTCCGTCAACTGACGGGGAAGCCCCGAAGGGGAAGGTGGCATTAAGGCTATAAAATAGTGGTAAGTCGTTACAATTAAGGCGCTCCCGCTTGGGTTATTTTTATCTCTTTCGATTTGTCGCCGGCACGTATGACCACGGTGGTTTCACGCTGGGCGCCCGTATTTTTAGCTGCCCCGATTAAAAAACCGGTGTTCTTTTTGCCGGAAGTAGCCGAAAGCGAGAGCCAGTCGGCAGTTTTGGTGGCAGTCCAATCGGTGTTGGTCTTCACGACAATCAGACTTGCGTCTTTTTCCGAAGTGAAGTTGATGGTAAGCAACGACACATCCAACATATCCACTACTTTAGGATCTTTCGGGTCTTTCGGATCTATCGGATTATCCGGCGTATTAGACGATTTACAGCCGATGATGAAAATCATTAAAAGCGTTAATAACCAAGGAGTTGTTTTCATTCGAAGATTTATTAAATTTTTCCTAATATCACATGTTATACGCCACTTATCTTCATCGGTTTGTGTAATCAGTCTGCTGAAGGATATAATGGTTATTTCAGACAAGTAATAATTTAAGAAAAAAGGAAAGACACACCAGTTAAATATTATTTTAAATTTTGTTTCATAATAATACAAATAAATTTTAAAACCCTTCCAATTAATGTAGAGATTATTTAAAATAATTTTACAAAATTAAGGCAACCACTCACCCCTATCAAAAATGATTTTAGCGTATATTATGTTGAATTATACGACACTTTTTCAATCGAAAAGAAAAAAACTTTAAAATCAGAACAAGGCTTGATAGTACACTAAAAATCACAAATTAAATCCCCCTCACCCTTTCTTGATTCACATCAAAAAAAGGGTGTTAAGGGATTTTTCAACTCAACACACATAATCAACCATCAACTAAACCATAAAACAAAAACAAAACTCAGCCCCCTAACCCCCGCAGGGGGTGAATGTAGCGCATTAATCAATGTTAACACAACAAATCAAGGACAATTTGTAATCAACAGTTATTTTCTAACCCATTCCGCAAGCAGATAGATTTGTATTTTCAACTCTTGAAGTGGTTGTAAACCCTTCAAGTAGTTGACTCAGAAGCCTCCCCTTGCGGACAGTGCTGTAAATCTCTTGCTTTTACAACTATTCCAAAAGTCTTCGACTATTTGGAAAGTTGATATTTTCAACTCTTGAAGTGGCTATAAGCCCTTCAAGTAGTTGAAACAAAAGGGCTACTGCTTCACCAACTTCATCACCGCTTCTCGCTCATTGCTAACAAGCGTTATCAGGTAGATTCCGGGAGCATAAGGCGCGGTCAGGCGGATCAGTCGGCTGTCTTTCACGTGTAGCTTTTCGACCAACTGCCCTTGCACATCGGTGATTTTCACGGTTACTTCGGTGTATTGCGCACCTAAATCCAGCGTTAAATTGTCTTTTACCGGATTCGGGTACATTTTTATTTTTTCGGCAAACGTATTTCTAACGCCCACACCGGTAACTTCCACACATTCCGAAACGGCAGTACAGCCGTTTTGTGTAACTTGTACGGCATATTTTCCATTTTTAGTGGCGGTGAATTTCGCGTTGGTTTCACCCGCAATCGGCGCGTTGTTTTCATCGCAATCCAACCACTGATAGCTTGCGTTCTCCGCGTTGGAGGTAAGTTCCGCACCCGCTTTCTCAACCGAAACATCCACCGTATTTACCGTCAAATGCAACGTTACCACACTGTCGCAGCCGTGAATTGTACGGAACGTTTCGGTAAATGTGCCGCTTGCAGTCAGGCTTTGCGTACCTAAAACGTAAGGCGTTTCACTTTCACAAATGGTTTTATTTTCGGTTTTCGCAAACACGGGATAAACCGTAATCGTTGCCACGGCTGAAAATCCCCTGTCATCCGTTAATTTGGCTCGGATTTTTATGGTTCCAGCAACTTCCGGCGTATAGTTCAACACCGCGTTAGCTGCATTCGGGAGACCGATCCATTCCGTGCTATTTTCAAGTTGCATTTGCCACACTTCCACATCGGCGGTACTTTGCGTCAGCTCCACCCGGAAAGAAGCGCCCAAACAGGCTTCCGATTTGTCCAACGTCAATTCGCCGTTCTTAAATTCTTCCACCGTTACCGTTTTTTCCGCCGAATCTTTACGGCACGAATTCGTCGTTACTAACTTCAACGTGTAAACGCCGGCTTGCGTAAATTGGATTTTCGGGTGCTGCGAAGCGGCGGTAGTTCCATCCGTGAACAACGCTCCGGCGACGGGCGTTACGCTCCAAGTCCAATCCAAAGCGCCGGTAGAAGTATCTGTAAAGGCGATTGTATCGCGATTGTAGTACGTTTTGTTTTCAAACGAAAAATCGGCGGGCTGAATGGTGGGTTTCAACTTTAACGTCAGTTTTTCAGCGCTTTCGCCACAGAAATTGGCAGTCCGCATTTCGAGCACACCGGGCGTAACTTCGTGGGTAATCTCCAACTCCAACACATGTTGCGTCGGGTGCAGCACAACGCCCGTTCCCGTGTAGTTCCAACGGTACTCCGAAGCCGTAGGACGACGCTCCACAACGTATCGTAGCGTTTGCGGCGTATTGCAGAAAACGGTATCGCCGCGGATTTCGCCGCTCACATCGGGAATGGTTTTCACCATAATATTCGCCACTTTCGTGTCCACGCCGTCCACCACCGCCACGTATTCCCATTCGCCGAGTTTATCGGGCGTGTGGGTAAATTGATCGGTTGTGTTTGCAATGGTTTGCCACTGCGTAGCCACAGGTCGCCGCACACGAATTTTCCAATTGCTAATCGTCTTTCCGTCGGCATCGGGAATGGTGAGCGTACCGGTGCTTTCGCCCAAACAAATGGTTTTGTCCTGCTCGGTAAAAATTTTCCCTTCAATGGCGCCGTCCACAAAAATAGGCGCCGGCGTTCCTTCGTTTACAAGCATGTTATGGAAGCGAACGTCCGAGCGGTGGTATTCTTTGAAATCAGGTGAAAGTTCGCTTTTCAACTTGAATGCAATGCCTTTATCTCTGAATGGTGTTGCACCCGCCAAGTAAAATTGAATGCGTTGGTCGGACACGTGAACAACCTGCTTGTACCAACCTTCGGTCATCGTTTCGGCGGTTTCGATATCCAAAATTTTCACTTTGCTGTTCGTTACCGAAATTTCTCCCTGAATAGACGAAACGGCGTGCCTGCCAAACGGCACCGAGTCGCTGAAACATTTGGTGTAGGTAATGGTTTCGACTTGTTCCAATGTGTCGGCAGAGAAGTACATCCGCATATCGGCAACCTGAATGTTGCTCACCGTTTTGGTGGCGCCCACGGCATCGGTTACGGTCAAATCGGTCGTTCCGCCTTCGTAGGCGACCAACCAACCGTTTTGACGGATTTTTGCCACACGGTTGTCGCTCACCGACCACGTGTAAGGCGGATTTCCGTTTTCTGCGGTAAACAGCAGCGAATCGCCCGCTACCAAACTTGCGGTCGTTGGCGTGAGTGTAAGCGTAGGCAGAATTTTGGGGGTAAACGAGCCGTTGGTTGTGAACGCTTTAATATTTTCGTTGAAAATAACTTCGGAAAAATTCAGGTGCGACGGGTTTGTTGCCGTTGGTTTCACCTGGAAACGCAACTTAATCAAATCGTCTGTTCCCGTCCCAATCGGCTGTCCGGAAGCAAATGCCAACTTCATTTTTCCGGCGGAAACTTCGCCCGCCGAAACCGAACTATTTGCTAACAAGGTTCCTTCTTTATTCACATCGACAAACTCCAACACGTCGCTTCTGTATGAGAGTGCAAATTCTCCCGAAACGATATTCAGCGCGCTGAAATCGGTCGTTTCTACCGGAATTTCCACTTCCCAGCCTTGCCATTGCTCCAATCCGGCAGGAAACGACAGGCTGATAGCGGTTACTTCAAAGTCGTAGTCGGTCGTATCGCGCAGTCCGGCATTATCCACGGCAAAGATTTTCGTTTTCCCGTGTCCCGTTGCCGTGAAAAGCCCGTTTTCATCCACATTTCCGACGGCAGGATTGGTTACGCCCCACGTTACGGGCTCCGAAACATTTCCGCCGACGTTCATTTGTTGGGTTTGCCCCACGACAAGGAAAGCGCTGTGGGGAGAAACGGTTATGCTCGGCTTGAGAGAAATGTCGATTCTCCCGTTTTGGTACGTGGCAGCGGGTGTACCTTCGTTGAGCACGCAGGCTGCCGTTACGAAATTCAGGTTCGTAGCGCCGCTCGCCAACGCCTCGAAAGTGAGTGTAACGAGCGTGCCGCTACCCGAGATTTTGGTAGCGGAAGCGCCGGACAGAACTACTTTTCCGGCTTGTTGCGTGTTGGCTACATTATCAAATGTTTGCAATTTCGCATCGTGCTGCACAGCGGTTACTTTGAGCAAATTGGCATTGTAAGTAAATGCAAACGAGTAGGCAAGTACGTTGTGTGGCGCCAAATCCACATCCACGGCAAGCGTTACGTCTATGGTTTGCCCTACTGTTACCGTCAAGCCTGCCGGCAGCGAAATGACCGGATTTTGCGCCGTTACCGCCACTGCAAGCCAAGCGAATAATAGTAGGATTATGTATTTTGATTTTTTCATTTGAGTGGAAGCCCCCTAACCCCGACCTCTCCCTAAATCCCTCCCCACCAGGGAGGGACTTTTAAAGAAGGGGATTTTTGAGCACTAAATTAAGTTTGAAAAATAATGATTATTGGTTATTTAACCCCTCCCCCTCCTGCGTCGGGTACTCCCCTTTGAAAAAAGGGGAGAATAAGACTTGCAACGTTTCAACTTTTAATCGTAATCGAACAACGCATTGTACATTTCTATACGAAATCTCTACAGTCGCACTATATGTCCCCTTTTTCAAAGAGGACTGCCTGTCCCGAAAACTTTCGTGAATGGAGGAACGACCGGAGGGGTTAATTTTATAAACTATTTTATTTTCCGACTTGTTACAACAAAAAAGTCGTTATGAAACTGTACAATAAAAAGAATTCACAAGAAAATCGTCGCAAATTGCGTAAAAAAATGACGCCGGCTGAAATAGCTTTATGGACAATGCTTCAAAAAAAACAATTAGACGGTGTTCGCTTTTTACGTCAATACAGCATTGGAGCATATATTGTAGATTTTTACTCTCCAAAATATCACCTTGCAGTTGAACTTGACGGAGAATATCATTTTGACGAACAACGAATTCAATACGACAAGAAACGAACTGCTTTTCTTAACGAAAAAGGAATAAGAGTTTTACGGTTTGAGAATTTTGAAGTATTTGACTACCCGCAAAGAACATTAGACGAAATCAGGCGCTTTCTTTACTCCAATGAAAATCCTGAAAATCTGTTGTTGTACTGAAAATAATCTTAACCCCTCCCCCTCGTGCCTTCCCGATATTTCATCGGGACAGGCAGGATACTCCCCTTTGAGAAAGGGGAGAGTAAGACGTGCAACGTTTCAACTATTAATCGTAATCAAACAACGCCTTGTTTAATTCTATACTAATTTTTTACAGTTTCACTATTTTTCCCCTTTTTCAAAACGGGGCTTTACCTCTTCAAAAACTTCGTTTTCAACACATTGCCGTTCGATAGGGCTTCGATAAAGTACAAGCCGTTTTTCAGTTCGCTTACGTCTATTTTGTTGGCCGAAAGAATGGCTGTGAGCGCTTTTCTGCCGTACACATCGTAAATATTTAGTTCCGTTCCGTCGGCAATGCCCGATAGGTAGAGCACATCCACAGCCGGATTGGGGAAACAGCGGATTGAACCGTTTTCGTACGGATTGTCAAATCCCGTCGGCATGCGGTAAATCACTGTACCTGCGGTGGCGGCTGACGTTTGGTTTTGCTCGTTTACACGGAAAACTTCAGCTGAAATATTCGTTTCAAAACCGGCTTTGGCTTTTTCCGAGACACGGAAGCGCACCAAATTCCAAGCATCGCTCGCGTGAGCTTGCGTAGAAGCGGCTGCAAGGTATATTTTCCCGGTTTCATTGTCGATACGGGAAGCCTGCATAAATCCGCTGTTGGCGGCGGGCAGGATTTCCACGGCTTGCAACAGCGCGGGATTAAACGCAAGGGTCATATCCACGCCTATTTTGGCTGGAATATCTTGCAGCGCAACGGGAAGCAACAAATCATTTTCCGAAGTTATCTCACCGGAACCGATTGTTAACGAAGGACTTACACTCCGTGGCGCTTTCAAAGCGCCGGGAAGGTTGGACGAAAGTCCTGCCACAAATTCCAATATCAGCGTGGCGTCGTAAGCCGAAATTTCGCCGTCGCCGCTTGCATCGGCTGCAAGAAGCTGCGCGGGATTAAGGGTAAGCGAGCCGACCGAATGTTGCAACACGAGCGAAGCATCGTACGCCTGCACCGCGCCGTTAGAGCTTACATCACCTATGAGCGGCTGATTTAAGCCTGTTTCAATTACGGGCATAACTTCCACACCGGCGCTAATCGCCTGCCGAGCGCCCGAAGGCAAAGCAGCGACCACAGGACCTGCGGCATCGCCCCACCAACATTTTTTCGCCTGAATGGTAAAGGATTGATTGACGTTGTTCACGGCGCGTTGCGTCATGCCTACAAAGTCGCAATTGTCAATCGTAGGATTGGACGAACCCTTAGCTTGCACCGCGTTGCGGTTGGTGTAGAACGTTACATTTTTCAACGACGGACTTGCGTGATTTGTGGTAACGGCTTCGTAAGCGTTTTTCATGATTACGTGTTCCAATTGGCAGTCGGCATCAATCGAGGCATCGTTAAACGTAATTCCATTCCAATGCGACCCCGTAGCAGCCGTAGCCGTGCTGTCTGCATTGGTATCGCCTCCGTAGTAATCGTCATAAATGGACGTGAATACAATCGGCTTATCGGCAGTTCCAATCGCCTTTAACCAACGATTGACGGTCATTCCGTTTACGTCCAAAAACTTACATTTCACACCCGGCTCAATGGTCAATTCGGCATTCACCGTGTAATTTTCAAAAATATAAGGAGCATTTTCCATCTCACCAAACGTACGAACCGAGAGTGTCGCGTTTTGGTTAAGCGTTTCGGCAGGGATTTTAATTCCTTTGTAGGAAGCGCCTGAAAACGTATTTCCGACTAATGAAGCGGGGAAGCAAAGGAGCGACGTTTCCAACGGATAGGTGGCATTGTGGAAAACGCTGTTTTCGATAACGGGAGCCGAACCGACGCCGGTCATTGCCACGCCGCGGCTTACATGCTCAAAGCGAACGTTACGCATCACGGGCGAAGCTCCGATAACTCTTACCCCGTAGCCGTTGCTTTTCAGTACCACGTGTTCAAGTGTTCCACCCGAACCGGCATTGAAATTGATATGCGTATGCCCGTATCTGTTGTAATTTTGAGTAACTGTTCCGTCCTGATTAAAATCGAGCGGCGAGCCATAGGTGTCGTCCCGTTGGTCGGTAATGACTACCGGTTTTTCACTTGTACCGGCAATATTCAGCGTTCCTTTTACATCAAAGCAATTGTATAAATAATCATTCGCGTATCTTTTGAAACTTGCGCCGGCAGGAATGGTAAGCGTGGCTCCGCTGTTCACGGTTATTGTGTTGGTAAGCCAATAAGTAATGTCGGTATTTCCCGCAAAAGTGTAAAGCGGAAGCGTTCCCGACGTATTCAACGTTTCTCCAATCAATTCGATACCGAGAATGCTCACATTGGAAGCGGTATTTCCTTCGTGCAGCGACGCTGTGGTAAACGCGTGCTTTATTATCGGCACTTGCAAGTTGTTGAATGCCGTACGTCGTATCGCCACATCGGAAGTGCCCGCTATCCACGCCCCTTTTTGAGCACATTGCTCTATTTTGCAGTCTTCTACCGTAGCTTTGGCGTTGAGAAAACTAATACCGTGCGACGGATAAGCGATATCGGTAAATTTCAATAGATTATCACCTGTCGTGTTATTGAATGTAATACCGAAATCATAAAATTTCCAATCCCCTTTTGCCGGCGGAGAAGCATTCCCATCGTTGTTGGTATCGCCCCCTTTGCTGTCGTCACTTATCGAAGTGAGCGTAATTCGTTCATCGGACGTACCGTTGAGTTTCAGCGTACCATATACATAAAATCCGGTTCCTTTGAAAATCAATCCCGGACTGACCTGCACAGTGGTGCCGGCATTAATCACTGTATTGGACGAAAAATAAACCGCGTTTTCGGTGGTATTGCTCCCCGTTATGCCGGCAGTTTTTCCGAGCGTAACGTCGTAATCAATTTTGTAGTCTTGCAAGTAAATAGCTTGGCGCGCGTTGTTTACCAATTGTACATTGGTAAATGTGGGTTTGGCAGACCACGTTTGCACAATGGGTGCATGATCGCTGTTTTCTATTTTCACATTGGTTGCCGAGCCGGTAGCTTCCGGTCCGTAGTACGCCAGTCCGTGTCCGCAGGCAAAGAAGTTGGTGTTCTGCACATTCACGGCGGTACGAGCGAAAGTAAGTACACCGGAACGGTAGGTTTCGTGCAAATTACCGGCATTGGTAATCGGATCAAGCCCGGAAGTGTATGTGTAAGCGTGACGCAACCCGCCGGAGCCGCCGTAGCGAAAATCAACGTTATTTATTTGACTAAATTCGGCATTACATCCGTTGTAGTAAGCAATTCCAACCCATCGATTCATGGAAGGGGAAGTTGCACCCCCGTTGCTTTCGGTGTCAGCCGGCATTCCGTAATTGTCGTCTCGCAGTTCGGTAAATACAATGCGCTCGGTTTCCGTTCCGGCAATTTTCAGACCACCACGAACGTGAACCGCCACGCCATCCCATACTTTAATGATTACACCCGGGTCAATTTCTACATTTATCCCTACGGGAATATCCAAATGATAGATTAATAGATAAGTCAGGTTTTCGTATCCGGCATCGTTGAGTTTGCTTATTTTTCCGTCAGACCTCACCGTTTGCCCCAACAAACCAAGTGCACGGTATTTAATATTCTCGCCCCACGTATTGTTATCCAACACCGGGTGAGCGGAAGCCGAGAAGGCTACGGGAGTGTATTTTATATTGCTGAATGTGTTGGTTTTAATAGTGGGAGTAGCTTGCAGGTACGCTTTTATACCGTAATTACACTCATAGAATGTGCAATTTTCAACCGTTGGCGAACCACCACAAAACGATAGGGCAGCATCCGGAATAACAGTCTCATTTGGAGAGTTAAAAGTTATACCTTGCGTTCTATTTGAATATCGAAAGTGACAGTATTTAAGAGAAGTCGCATCATCGATTGTTGTTGCAAAGAATATCCCGCCCCAATCTCCCAAAGCGGGTGAAGCTTCTACCCCGTCATTATTGCTGTCGCCCGGATTGCCGTAGTTGTCGTCTTTTATGGACGTAAATACAATCGGGTCATCAGCTGTTCCTTCTGCAATCAGCTTACCGCGTACATGCAATCTACCTTCGTTATGAAGTCCTTTAATGACCACCCCCGGCTCAATGGTTAATGTTTTTCCTTGGGGAACGTTAATCCAATTATCATTGGCATAGGCTAAATTGGGACATTCATTGAAAGAAATAACTTTCAACGTCGCATCAGCGGTAATATCCTTACCACCCGGCAAATAGACGGCTTTGTATCGCGTGCCGGTAAAATCAAGGTCGCAGTCGGTAATATTGAGCTCAGCTCCCGGACGAATGGCTAACGGGTATTGGGTGCCATTTAGCGTGGTTTCGGTCAGGGTGGCGGTAGCTGCTTCATCTACCCACAATGCGCGGTGTGCTTTTTCTAAACGGCAGTTATTGAGCGTTAAGCCTGCATTTGGTGCTACCACTACTGCCGAAGCTTCGGAATTATAATTCGGATTTCCGGCATAACGCACGGTGCAGTATTCCATCTTATTTTGCGCGGTTGTGCCACTTTTAAAATAGATATAACGCCAAAAATTGGCTGTAGCTTGTCCGGGTTCAGCATACCCGCCACCTTCGGTATCGTGTCTCGAAGTAAAAAGAATGGGGTTTTCGGCAGTACCAATGGCTTGAAGCGAGCCGTTTTCCACGATTAAACCGCTATGATTATCCGGGAATTTAATGATATTACCCGCGGCAATGGTAAGTTTCGCGCCATTGTGAATGGTTATGCCTCCGCTTTTACAAAGATAAGGAACGGAGACCTTTGGCAGGGTAAAATCTGCATTGACAGCATTAAAGTTCAGATATATTCGCTGATACGTGTTGGCGCTTAAACTTTCGCCCGTAATATTAAAATTACACACCCCATCCAAACGAATAGGCTCTGTGGCATACATTACACTGATACCTGTCAAATTTGCCGTAGATTGTCCGGCAAATCTCAGCCCCGCCCATTTTCCTGCGGTTGTTCCGGTATTGGAAGTAAAGGTAACGTTGTCAGCCGTGAGCGTACCTTGTGTGTTTAGGTTCGTTCCATCGGCAAAGCGGACTTGCACGCCACTTTGAATGGTGAGCGTAACGCCCTGATTTACCGTAACTGAAGCAGTCACTATATACGGACTGCCGGCGGCAGTCCACGTGGTGTTGGAAGTAATAGCTCCGGACACGTTGGTATCGGCGCTTGCATAGGTGTAAGCGAGGATACAGAATAGGAATAAAAGTAGTTTTTTCATGGGAATATAATTTATTTTTTACATTTAGTAGTATTCAAAAAACAACACATCTAATTTGATAAGAAAGCAAAAATGAAGGAATTAAGAAATCATTAAGAATTTCATTAAGAAAAAGCACTAAATGTCCCTTAACTCCTTAAGCGTTTCTTAATGGTTTAGAAATACAAACATCAACCTTATCCGTGCAGACAGGGATTTATTTTTCTCTTAAGTTGAGTAATTAATTATTGAACATTGACTATAAAATCTTGAAAAATTGTCCTTGATTCGTTGTGTTTACGTTTACAAACGCGCTAAGTTCCCCCTCTATGGGGTTAGGGGGCTGAGTGGTTACGTGTGTTATTATTTTGAACAACCTATATATTGCACAATCACCCAAACAGGCGGCATATGATTTTGGTAGTAATAGAGACGGGACATAAAGCCCCGTCTCTACTGATTTTAATCACTTTTTAATGGTCACAAAAGCATTGGATTTACCATCTTTCTCAATACGGAAATAGTAAATACCTGCCGGCAAATTGGTTAGCTGAACAGTTTCCCGCTCAAGAGTCAGTTTTTGTGAGTAAACACAAACTCCGCTCGCGTTAAACACTTGCAACCAAGCATCATTGGCGCTTTCTACGATAATTTCTTGCTCGAACGGATTGGGGTAAAGTTTAACCCTGTACGCGTTGGCATCACTCAATCCGGTAGATACTTTTATTATCGTCATGGTCTCCTCATCAGCTTGGAAATCATTATTTTCATAATTTTCTCCCGCCGAAGCATCTATAACAATACCACTGTCTTCTGCCGAATAGCCGGGTAAATCGACTAATATCATATAGCTCCCTTCGGGAAGATTAGCTATCCGATATTTTCCTTCGGCATCCGTTTTAAGCCTGGCTACTAATTCCCAATCATCGGCGCTTACAACACGGTAAATCGCTTTAACAGCTTGAGGTCGTATGCCTTGTGGGCCTGATTTTTTACGATAGATGCTGATATCGATATTTTCTTTTGCTACAGCTTGTCCTCCTTCTGACCCGATTGCTGATACAAAACCGGCAATAGTAACATCACCGGCAAAAATATCATCCGGTGCGGCTGTAAGCCTAAACTCTACGTCTTTTATTTCACTATCTAAAATAATTTCGGTCGCTTCTTGCCATATTCCCGTTTTTTCATACCAGCCGGCCAAGTAAGTCTTCATATCGCTGCCTTTTCCTACGTTTTCCGCATAGAGCAGGTAGGTACCGTAATCTAAATTCTTGCTTCTAAATCCTTGCGTAGAATAGGTGAGCGTATCGGCACAAATTATGGCATCGTTTACTCTCTGATACAGCAATACCTTAGCGTTTTGGGCATTCATTATAGTACCATCGGCTTGCGCTAAGCTGACATTGATAGTACCCTTCAGCGTTTGCGACTTCACTATTTTCCAAGTATGATCTTTCAATAAAGACTGTTCGAAGATTGGCACAGCAATTCGGTAATCGGTATTGGCGTATGCTTTGAACCGGGTGGTGGCTGTACGTGACCAGTGCCCGCATTGAGTTACTAATGAATCTAACGAACAGTCTTCAAACACCTGAACAGCCCAGAAATAATCGATAAGATTATGTGAGGGAGGTGTGGACAACTGCCAACTTGATTCAATCTCATATATTCCGGTAGTTTCGGGTATGAAATGATACCATACGCTTGGCGGCAGATCACCGTGTGAGTTACCCAATTGACGAGGCGACGAGGTGATTGTTTGTCCAAGCTGCACATGTAGAGGATGCGTGCAGAATCTGCCATCGGGCAAAATCTCTACTGCATGCCAAGAGGCTTGGTCTGTTACATCGGGCGCGGAAACTTTCAGATACAGCTTGGTTGCGTTTTCAGCGGCATACGTCCACGAGCTTCTTACAGAAGAAATTGGACGGGTTTGTCCGCAAGCGGTATAAACGTCTAAGACAAGCCCTTCATCACATCCGAATTGATAGAATTTACCGGCTTGCACGTCCATCGTGTACCAGTATTGCCTGATGCCATTACCGACGTTCACAACGGTTGTATCGGCTGCGAGCGGTACGGCATATTCACACAGGCGGTTGTCGCTGGCAGTTGCAGCGCTGTAGGACCAACTCCAGGCCTCATCCACCGAATACTCTGTTGACAGGTGAACGAGGTAAGCGCCCGTTTGCGTTGCTTTAAAGAGCAATTTTTCGCGTTGTCCTCGCGCTAAGGGGCTTTCGTCACTGCATGTCGCGTAAAGATTTCCGTACACACCGCTGCCTGCATTCATAAAGTCAAACTCATACAAACCGTCCTTTTGGAGATTTACCGTGTACCACAAGCCGGTTTCGGTCATGTTTTCTCCCGACACAGTTTGCCCGGCAGTTACTTCTACGGGATACTGGCAGGAACGATTGTCTGTTATGGCGCTGATGGTGCATGAGACGCTACCGGAGTTATATTTACATTTTACATAATATGTTCCGGTGGTTGCAGCTTTGAAAACAAAACTCTTAACATAAAGTCCATTCGCGACATAGTCGGAAAGACCGCATGCTTCATATACTTCTACTTGATATTCAATATGATTTAGTGAAGAGTAATCTACTAAGTACAAGTTATTTTTTTCTACCTCCACTTTGTACCAGCGGGTGTTTGCTTCGTCATGATTTACGGTAAATTCTTCGCCGAGCGTTACTTGTGTCGCAAAATTACACATGCGGTTGTCACCTTCTGATTCTGTTATTTTCCACCTAAAATCGGTCTGTACAATATCCACATCTTGGGCTTTGCTGAGAAAATAATACACAGCGGTTTCGGGTACGTAAATAAGCGTTTTTTTACCTTTCGTAATTCTATTGTCGTCTCTGTACTCCGGTATGGTGGCACAAACCTCATCTCCCATGTAATAAAAGAGATCGTGAGCGGCATACAAATGAGCTACCTCATACGCTTTTCCTCCTTCAAGCGTCATTTTATACCATTGGGTGGCGTATTTTGTGCTGAGGTGGTTGGTACGTATTTCAGTGTCGAGCGTAATTTCCTCCGCGTGAGAACAAAGCCGATTGTCACCCGTTCTTCTTTCAAATACTGTCCATTCGAGGGTAGAAACGGAACTTGTGATGCCACGGCTGACTTTGATGTATATAACCGAATCTTTATCCGGCGCAAGCATTTGCTTGGATTTAAAGAATCCGGCTAATCGTTCTTTTCCGCAGCCTGCGTAGAGTTCTAACTCATCTCCGTTTTCAAACCACCCGGAACTTGAGTAAAATGCTTTGCTGAAATCTATCTCATAATACTTGCCTCCTTCAAGAGTTAGTTTATACCAGTAACTGTTGTTCGGGTAATTCATTTCAGGAGTTAAAACAACAGGTTCTCCGAGGGTTATGCTTTCGGCAAGCCGGCATATGCGGTTATCCGTTACTTCATTGAAGCTCCAGACAAAAGCTTCGGTTTGCGAGCTACCTGTCCATTTGATATAGTAGGTCATGTTGGCTTCCGGAGTGAAATAGAGCGCTTCGCGATAGCCTGTCTGAATGGGCTGTAATCCCGCCTGACACGCGTTATACACCTCTACCCTTTCCGTATCATTGGGCGCTTTCTTACCGTTTAGTTCATATGTTTTCCCACCCGTTACGTTTACTTTGTACCATAACGTTTCTCCATGCGCGTGAGCGGTAGTAATTTGATTATTCGGCTCAAACTGCAGGGCGGAAGCACAGTCTTTGTTGTTCTGATTTGTTATTTTCCTGATTGAGAAGCTATTTGAAGGCTTCGTAGGTCCTTGTAGGCTATAGGCAGAGGCTTCCAAATAGTAGGTTCCCGCGCTTGTCGTTGTCAGGCTGAAAGTCTTTGCAGACTCTGCCAAAGGCTGTGTCGAAGCGCAGTCTTTGAATACTTTTAGCTTGCACTCTTGTTCGTCATTATTATTTAAATCTATCAAATACGTACTGCCTGCTTCCAAGTCTATTTTCCACCATAGATTCTTGTATTCCTTGTGGTGGTATGAAACTGTTTGTTCTTGGCTCACAGCTACGGCATTGGAACAAAAACGAGCATCATTAATTTCGCTTAAGGTCATAGCAAAGAGCTGGGTATCATTATAATATTGACCTGCTGTTCGTTTGAAATAAAACAAACCTGTTGTCGGCGCTACAAACCACTTGGAAGCGCCCGCAAAAGTCTGTGAGTCTTTCAGATCAGAAATTACATTCCCTTGTGCATCAGACACCTCAAGATCTATATTCCAAAACTGTTGCTCAATGTCAGCTATCACCTCGTATGCTTTTCCGGCAACTAAGTTTGCTTTAAAATAAAGTTCTCTGCCGAAAACAGTCGAAAATTCCGTCCGTTCATTCGGCTGCATTGAATAAGCCGCTTCTTTAGTCGTGTTAGTTTGTATCGGAATTTCTCTTATTTTCAAGCTATTGTTAGCCTCTTCAGATTTGAAGTCATGTATCTGTACTCGAAAATAGTAATTTCCGGCTTCGGTTACTTGAAAAATCCTTTCACCGGTGGCTACATCTTGTCCGTCGCAAGATTTTTTAATTTTCAAAAGTCCCCCTGACACCGATGCCATGTAGTATTTATCGGCTTGGTGCGCAGCTTTGTACCAGCGGATTTTTTGTCCTTTAGGCAAGATAATTTCATTGCCAATTTGAATGTCTTCGGCGTAACTACACACGCGGTTGTCTGTTACTTCAATTATACTCCAGCTAAAAGAGCTTCCCAAAGACTCCCTGTAAGAACATTGAATATACATCGTAGTCGTTTGGGACGCCTGAAACTGTATAGCCCGAAATCCATCGTAGGAATCATTGTAAGTGTAGTCGTTCCAAGCATACTCCCACCTGGCGTCACCCTCGTTCATGTATAAATAAAAAGGAGACGGGTGGTATGGTATTTCATAATAATTACCTTCGGTAATAGCAATTTTATACCAAAGCGTTTCTGTTGTTCCGGGCGTAAAATTGCTGGTAATTTCTTCTCCGGCAGTTATTAACTGAGCATTTGCCCATGTGGTGTTGCTTTGCGCCGCACTTTTCCATGCAGTGGTTGAGAGCATTAGACCACTTATCAAAAAAAATAAAATTCTATTTTTCATACGTTTAAATTTTTATTTTTTACATTAAG